>JGI994J12354_10000006_pt1 | contig 206219 bp, 179 predicted proteins | sample IntmicLarv3ML3BL_FD_12354 | JGI IMG/M metagenome (IMG submission 12354) | reverse complement strand
TTTTTTTTTTTTTTGTTTTGAGAATTATCAAAATGTAGGAAAAATAAAATTACAATTTAATTCGAGGTGAAAAATTTGCGAAGCGAAAAAGGGAAAGAACTTTTCATCATTATTGATATATGGTATGATGAGTTATGTGTAAATATCAATAAAGAGTGTAAAAGGAGCAGTCATGCTAAATGCAGAAAAAGTTAGTTTGATGACGAAGCTTGCTCGTTATGAGAATGAACAAGGTCAGGCGGATTTGAAAGTTAGTCGATATTATCGCAGTGACTACATTGGCATCGGACTTTTAAAGAATTTGATTATAATATCAATTGGTTACATCTTTTTGTGGGGATTAATTGTCGCGTATAATTTGGACTTCTTGCTGGATAACCTACATAAGCTGAACTTTGGTTATGTTATTTTTGAAGTCATTATAGGTTATGCGGTGATAGTTGTAATTTATTCGGTTATAACCTATATAATGAGACATTCGCGCTATGAGAAAGCTCAACAAAGTGTCAAAGGATATCAGGCAAAGCTAGGTGATTTGATGGAACTTTATGGTGAACCAGATACGAGAGATGATAGTTCAAGACTCGTAGGAGGGGAAGATAGATGACGATTTTATTAGAACTAAAAGAGCAGCTCAAGATGTTCTATAACAAGAATAGTGCATATCTGCTTTTGTTATTTAAATTCCTATTAGCATTATGCTTTTTTATAAATATTAATTCAACATTGCGGTTTATGGAAGTCTTAAATAATGGCTTTGTAGTGTTAGTACTAGCTTTGGTATGTTCGTTACTACCTTTTTCAGTAACGTTAAGTATCGGCTTTTTACTAGTGATTGGGCATTGCTATGCGATTGGTATTGAGGTGGCAATATTTGCCTTGGTTTTATTTTTAGTATTAGTGATTTTCTATTTGCGTTTGGCTGGTAATGCTTCACTAGGGGTCATTTTAACCCCGCTTGCTTACGCGATGGGAATACCACCAGCAGTACCGTTGGGACTAGGCTTATTAAGTGGTCCGACATCAGCGTTTGCATCAGTTTGTGGAACGATTTTTTATTATTTTATGATGATTGTTAAAGAACAAGCTGCTGTAATCCAAAGCATTGATAATAGTGAATTAGCTAGAAAGCTACAGATTATAATGGATGGACTAATTAGGAACCAGATTATGTGGGTTGCAATTGTGGCAGCGGTAGCAGTAGTGGTAATTGTCTATAGTTTGCGGCGGATGGCAGCTAATTATGTCTGGAGTATAGCGATTGTGATGGGTGGTCTTAGCTACTTGATTATTGTGTTTGGGTCGGGACTATTTATGGATGTGCGGATTTCACTGCTTAGTACTTTGTTACAGGTAGTGTTGGCATGTCTGCTGATGTTCGTAATTAAATTCTTTGTTTTTAACTTGGATTATACGCGAACCGAAAGTCTACAATATGAGGATGACGAATATTATTACTATGTTAAAGCAGTTCCCAAAGTGACGATTGCTAGACAGAAGCGGATGGTTAAGACAATTGCCGAGACTGAGTCGAAAGAGCAGTAGATAAGCCCAGAAATAAAAGAAAGGAGCATTAGATGGATAACTTCGTAACTTTTTTGCAAAGACAATTGACGAATATTGCGTTACCGAAGAATATTCGAGTGATTGATATTATACAAGTACTATTAATAGCCTTCTTTATTTATTACTTGATGCTCTGGATTAGAAGTACAAGAGCATATGTCCTCTTGCGTGGTCTTTTAGCGGTATTGCTTTTATTGCTGTTGGCATATATCTTGCGAATGGATGTGATTCTATGGATTTTTAGGAATATTAGTTTTGTTGCGGTGACGGGATTGGTGATTATCTTCCAGCCAGAGCTGCGGAGAGCTCTTGAACAATTAGGCGAGAAGAACAAGCTACTGTTATTATTTAACTTCAATAGCTCCAAAGTAGAGCAAGAGAAGCTGAGCGAGAAAAGTATTGCCGAACTAACTAGAGCGATTTTTGAAATGAGCGAAGTGAAAACAGGGGCTTTAGTGGTAATCGAACAAGTCGAGCGGCTGAAGGAATCAGAGAAGACGGGAATCCCCTTGGATTCAATCCTCACTAGTCAATTGCTGGTCAATATTTTCGAGCATAATACGCCACTTCATGATGGTGCGGTGATAATCAGGAAGAATCGAATCGTTGCAGCGACATGCTACCTGCCACTTTCTAATACCTTATCATTAAATAAGAACCTTGGGACTCGTCATCGGGCAGCACTTGGAATTAGTGAAACAAGTGATTCATTTACGATTGTTGTTTCAGAAGAGACGGGGAAGGTCGCATATGCTATAGCCGGCAAATTAGTGACGGCGGTTTCGGCGAGAGAGTTACGTGAGGCACTATATAAGTTCCAAGCAAACGAAAAATTAAATGACGACAAGACGATATATCGCAGATGGAAAGGAAGGGTGAAGAATGAAGAGAATACTCATGAATAACCCAGTTCTTAAGATAATCTCGATATTGATTGCAGTTTTGTTGTGGATAGTAGTTGCCAATATTAACGATCCGACGATATCGCGGTCATATGAGGTACCAGTAACGATTGTTAATAGTTCTTATATTGAAAGCATTGGCAAAACTTATCGGATTTTGGAAGAAGGACGGATGGCAAAAGTGGTCCTAAGTGGTCCGAGCTCAATAGTAGAGGGACGGCAAAATGACCTTGAAGCGGTAGCTGACTTGACTCAGATTGTTGACATGAATACTGAGCCATATGTTATGGTACCAGTTACGCTTACCTGTAATGGAGCACAACCAACGTCGATGGTTGTCACGCCACAGACTATCAAGATAGTCCTTGAAGAGATGGCGAGTCAAGAGTTCGTCGTTGGCTTTGATATTAAGAATACCGCAGATAATGCTTATCGAATTGGTGAGGTGACAGCACAGCCAGAGAAGGTGAAGATTATGGGACCGGTCTCAGTAATTCAAAAGATTGATAAAGTGGTGGCGAACGTTGAAGCTGGGGGTCTACAAGAAGACACCGTCCAGACAAGTAACTTATTGGTATATGACAAGAATCAAGAAGTATTATCGGCGACATCAATGGCATATCTGAAATTCGATATCGGTGAACCAACAGTAGAAGTGGCAGTTGACTTATGGCGGGTAGTGCCGGAGGTTAGCCTTAAAGTAAGTTATAGTGGCGAGCCGGGAAGAGGACATCATGTTTCGCAAATATCATCAACACCAACGACAATTGGTATTGCTGGCACTGAAGAAGCAATTGCTTTGCTAAAAGAAAATAATTACGAACTTGAGATTCCTGCCAAAGAGATTAATATTAGTGGCGAGGTTAAGGATGTTGAGAAGAAATTAGACCTTACATTATTTTTACCAGAAGGAACTAAGATGGCATCAGATGTGACAACTGCGATTGTAACAGTGTCAATTCTGCCAGTGGGAAGTAAGCCGTTTGTGATTACGACTAAGAATATTGAGGTGCTTGGTCTAGATGAATCATACGCCGTAGTTTATGATATTGATGAGGTCACAATCAATATTCGCGGGGCTGATGAAGTCTTAGCATCAATTAATGAAGGAACATTTCACCCACAAATAGACTTAACTGGTAGTAGGCGAGGGCATCATCGGGTGCCAATTAAGGTTACATTACCAAATGGTGCAGAACTACTAGAGGTGGTTGAGGTTGGGGTTGAAATCGATGAACTGGAATAAATTATAAAGAGGGGAGAGAGACTATGGTACAGCAGAAGGTTAGGGTTATAAATCCATCGGGGTTGCATCTGCGACCAGCAGGCAATCTTTGTAATACAGCGATGAAATTCACTTCGTTGGCAACCTTTGAATATGAAGGTGGCGTAGCTAACACTAAAAGCGTCTTAAGTGTTCTAGGTGCTTGTGTGAAAAGTGGGGATGAGATAACTGTAATATGCGAAGGTGAAGATGAGACGGAGGCCTTAAAGGAATTGGTAGAGATTATTGAAAGTGGGCTAGGTGAATCAGTCTAATATAGAAATGTCACAATAATGAAAAGTAAGTTGCACATTAATTTAACACTTTAGAGGTTGAAATGAAGTGTGAAATGGTGTAAATTTATAAATATACAGATTTGGGAGGATAAAAGAATGAAGAGAAGCAAGCGGTTATTATCATTAGTCTTAGCGATGACTTTCTGTGTTACATCAGCAGGGATGGCATCAGCAGCAGAAATTAAAACAAACATAGAACAACTTCAAGATACAGATGAAGTAATGATGGCAGGAGCAAGTGATTTGGAAGTTGCCCCAGTGGTGGAGGTTATTCCAGAAGCTGAGGTGATTGAAGCGGCGCCAGCAGTAGATGTAGCAGCTGCACCAGAAGTTACACCGATAGCTGAAAGTGTTGTTACTACTACTTGGACATGGACAGCGGTAGATGGTACGCATTGGGTGTGTACTGACGAAGAAGGCGAACCAATGACTGGTTTTCAAGTTCTTGATGGTGGAAGAACCTACTACTTTGATAATGAAGGTCGTCTAATCTTAGGTTTCTTCGAAGCACAAGGTCGTACCTTCCATGCTACTAATAATGGTGGTAATCCAATCGAAGGATTAGGTGCTATTTCAAGAGGGCTTCATATCATCGATGGTCACTTGTACTATTTCGAGAACGAAGCAGGAGCTATGGCTACTGGTTGGAGAAAGTTGACTGAGAACAATAGATGGTATTATTTTGCTCCATCAGGAGCAGCACATACCGGATGGCTAAGAGATGGTGGTCATTGGTATTATATGAACGAGCTTAATGCTGCTGGCGAAGAAGGTCAGATGCAACATGGCTGGAAGCTTATTGATGGTCAGTGGTATTACTTAGGGTCAAGTGAAAGTGGTCAGATGCTTGATGGTTGGCGTAAGCTTAACAATGAGTGGTACTACTTACAGCCAGGTCAAGGTCATATGGTAACTGGCTGGCAATTTACTGGTGGAAGCTGGTACTACATGAAACCAGGTCAAGGTCATATGGTAACTGGTTGGCAGCACATTGATGGTAAATGGTACCTTCTTGAAGGCTCTGGCTCAGGTAGGATGTTGACTGGTTGGCATCGTTATAATGGTCAATGGACTTATTTGGAGCCAAATGCCGGAAATATGTTAACTGGTTGGCACTATGTTGGTGATTTGAAATATTATTTTGATGCAGCTTCAGGATACTTAAGACAAGATGTTAGTTCAATGGTAAGTGGACCATATATGGCGACAGTTAATAGAAGAACTTGTGTTGTTACGATATATGCCCAAGATGGTTCAAGAGGCTTTACTATTCCAGTAAAAGCAATGATTACTTCGGTAGGATTACCAGGTAAACAAACACCAGCAGGAACATTTGCTACTTCAGCTAAATATCGTTGGAAAGAATTAATCGGCCCATCATGGGGACAATATGCAACCAGAATTACTGGCGGTATCTTATTCCACTCAGTAGCAGGTAGCAATACGACACCATACAACATCACAGCGACTAACTATAATCGTCTAGGCTCACCAGCGTCTAGTGGTTGTGTAAGATTAACAGTACGAGATGCGAAATGGATTTATGATAATTGTGCACTGGGAATGAGAGTTACAATTTCCGATACAGCGCAGCAACCATTTGATAAACCAGTGGCGGCGAAGATTCCAGCGGGACAAAATTGGGATCCAACAGACCCAGCGGTTAATCGATAAGATACCAATATTAAAAGGTCAGATGTTTCATGCTTGCATGAAGCACCTGACCTTTTTAAGTATAGGGGTATCGCGTAGATTAAGGCATCAAAACCGATTACCATATGATAGTGTAAGCGGACCAAAGTAAACCACCGACAAGCATGAGAATTGCATCAGCTTGTCGGTGGTTTGATTTTCATTAGGAAATTGCTTCCTTTATAAAGGTATTCGTTATGCGATAAGGCCCTAATCTAGAATAAACCGATAATTTTACCAGAGCTATCGACGTCAATACGTTCGGCGGCTGGTACTTTAGGTAATCCTGGCATTGTCATAATCTCGCCTGTTAAGGCAACTACGAAACCAGCACCAGCAGACATCTTGAGGTTTCTAACTGTTACAGTAAAGTCTCTTGGGGCACCTAATAGTGTCTGGTCATCAGAGAAGCTATATTGTGTCTTGGCCACACAGATTGGAGTGTTGCCAAATCCCATAGCCTCAAGGTGCTTAGCTTGCGCTTGCGCTTCTTTGGTAAGGGTAACACCATTACCATGATAAACTTTTTGAACAATTTGGTTTAGCTTGTCCTCGATACTACCTTCTAGTTCATATGCGAATTTGAAATCATTTGGTTCTTTAACTAATTTGATTACTTCTTCAGCAAGAGCGATACCACCTTCGCCACCCTTGGCCCAAACTTCTGAAAGTGCAACATTAACGCCCAGTTCACGACATTTTGCTTCAACAAGGTCAAGCTCAGCCTTGGTGTCAGTTGGGAAGGCATTGATTGCTACGACACAAGGGAGACCATAGACGTTCTTGATATTACTAACATGTTGAAGTAAGTTTGGCATACCGTTTTCGAGGGCATCAAGATTTTCGTTGTTTAAATCTTCCTTGGCAACGCCGCCATTGTGCTTAAGGGCACGAACTGTTGCGACCATTACCACGGCTGAAGGATTAAGACCAGCCATACGGCACTTGATGTCTAAGAATTTCTCAGCACCAAGATCAGCACCAAAGCCAGCTTCAGTGACCGCATAGTCACCAAGCTTCATAGCCATCTTAGTAGCAATAACCGAGTTACAACCATGCGCGATATTAGCAAATGGTCCACCGTGTACGATTGCTGGAACATGTTCTAAAGTCTGTACGAGGTTTGGCTTTAGAGCGTCTTTTAGTAATGCACACATTGCGCCTTGGGCTTTTATATCACCGGCAGTTATCGGTTTGCGATTTTCGCCGCGACCGTAAGTATAACCAACAATAATTTTAGAAAGACGTTCTTTCAAGTCGTCAATATCACGAGCAAGACAAAGAATCGCCATGATTTCAGATGCAACAGTAATATCATAGCCATCTTCACGAGGCTTACCATTTGCTGGTCCGCCAAGCCCATCAATGACATTACGTAGTTGACGGTCGTTCATATCAACACAACGCCGCCAGGTAATCTTACGAGCATCAATATTAAGGGCATTGGTTTGGAAAATGTGGTTATCAATCATCGCAGCTAATAGGTTGTTAGCGGCACCAATAGCGTGGAAGTCACCAGTGAAATGTAAGTTGATATCTTCCATTGGTACAACTTGGGCATAGCCACCACCAGCAGCCCCACCCTTAACGCCAAATACTGGACCAAGAGATGGCTCACGAAGTGCCACCATAACGTTCTTGCCGAGCTTCTGGAGACCATCAGCAAGTCCAACAGTTGTCGTTGTCTTACCTTCACCAGCTGGAGTTGGGTTGATAGCTGTTACGAGAATTAACTTACCATTGGGGCGATTAGATTCTTTTAATAAATTGTAATCAATCTTAGCCTTGTACTTGCCGTATTGTTCTAGGTATTTGTCATCAATACCTGCCTTAGTAGCAATTTCGGTAATTGGTGTCATAGTGCTCCCCTGAGCGATTTCAATGTCCGTTTTGAATTCCATAATAGTACCTCCTGTTTAATGTTTAATATGGTATCTAAAACATAAATGTAGTTAAACTTCTATATAAGGAAGAGTTCACTACAATACAGCCCAGACGGTCGGCTAAAATTCAAACTTGGCTTCCCTGTGGTTATCCACAATTTACCGTCAGTCGCCAAGAAAATAACACTATGTTTTTATAAGATAGATAGTAGCATGGATAGGAAAGATTGTCAATAGTTTGACATAGTAGTATAAATATCTTTTGAAAATTATAATGATTTTCCGAAAAATGAATTATTATAACGATTTTAACATGAATAAGTATACGGAATAGGTGATGATATTCCAATAAATGGGTATTGTGTTTTTAGAGTATTACCTATATAATGTATAGTAAATGTCAATAAAAAAGTGTTACGAAAGCATAACGGAATTGTTACATGGGGAAGTAGTTAAGAGGTTATGTCTAACATACTAAAGGAGTGACTATAATGTTTCTAAAAGGGGTTAAGAATATTATAAAATCCAGCATGATGCTGTTTTTAGTTATCTGTATGATTGTACCGCATGAGGCACTAGCGGTGCCAATGGAAGATGAGAATGTGGTACTGCAAGAAGAGCATCAGGATACTTTAGCTGAGGATGTTGAGATTACTGAAGTAGAGGCTGTGCCAGAAGTACTAGAAGAGCCAGCAGCTTTAGAAGAACCGGCTGTTGAAGCGATAGCAGAGACGGCAGTAGTAGCCGTTGAAGGAACGTGGATTCGTGCCGATGATGGAAGATATAGATTCCAATATCGGGACGGTAACTATGCGACTGGTAGATGGGAACTAATTCGTGAGCGAAATGGTCAAGAAGATGTGTATTGCTTTGATGATAACTCATGGATGGTGACAGGCTGGCAGAAGATAGATGGCAAGTGGTACTATTTGCGTGATGCAGGTGATGGTAGATTGGCAACCGGCTGGCAGAAGCTTGGGAACCAATGGTACTATCTAAAGGAAAGTGGCGGCTTAGGTGATAAGGGGCAGATGTTAACTGGCTTGCAAAGAATCGGCAATAGTTGGTATTACTTGCAGCCAGGTGACCATGGTCAGATGCTAATGGGTTGGCACAAGATAGATGGTAAGTGGTACTATATGCAACCAGGAGATAGCGGTCATGTAGTAACCGGTTGGCAGTTGATATATGGTCAATGGTATTATCTAAATCCCGACCATAATGCGGGACAAATTGGTCAGATGATGACGGGCTGGCAAAATATTGGTGGTCAACTGTATTATATGCAACCAGGCGACCATGGTCAGATGCTAAGTGGTTGGCAGAAGCTAGGCGGAGCTTGGTACTACTTTAGACCAGGTGGAAATGGTCAGTTAGTGACGGGCTGGCAGAACTTAGGCAATAAGTATTATTATCTAGCACCGACTGGTGAAGTTGGAATGCTTGGTAAGATGTTGACGGGTTGGATTGATGTTGAAGGTCAAAGATACTATATGCACCCTGGCGATAATGGTGACTTGGCAACGGGTTGGCAGAAGGTAGAGGGCGCATGGTATTATCTTGCTCCGACGGGTAATGTCGGAATAGTTGGTCGCGTTGCGACAGGCTGGCAAAAGATTGGCAATAGCTGGTACTTCCTAAATCCCAATCACGATATTAATAACAAACTTCAAGTCGGTCATATGGTAACAGGCTGGCAAGATATCGAAGGTCAGAGATATTACATGCGTCCAGGTGACCATGGTGATATGGTAACTGGTTGGCTTAATATTGAAGGTCGATGGTACTATTTTAGACCAGGCGATAATGGTCAGATGGTGACGGGCTGGCAGACAATAGATAACAAACGTTATTATTTCTATCCAACTGAACAAGCTCCTCATAAAGTGGGTGAGATGGCAGCTAGTACTACTATTGAGGGTCAAAGACTTGATGCAAGTGGTGCGGCTGGTGATGGTAGTGGTCAAAAGACCATTAGAGGACTATTACAAAATGCCATTAAGCCTGTCGGTTCAACCCTTTATATCTGGGGTGGTGGGCATCCAAATGACCGTGGCGATATGGACTGGTGTCTATCGGGTGTTAATCCAAGCTGGAAAGCGTTTTATGATAGACAATCATCTTCATATGATTACAATGGTTTTCGTTTTACCAGTAATAATGGTTTAGACTGTTCGGGCTTTATTGGTTGGGCGGTATATAATACCCTTGAAACTAGAAGTGGTGTGACCTCAACCGGATATAGAGCTTCATCAACTTCGACAGTTATGCCATCATTCTATGCCGGCCATGGTTGGGGTAAGAATACGGCAGGAACTAGTGCTGGTGTCTTTACACCAGGAGATATTGTTAGTAAGAGTGGTCATGTTTGGATTGTCTTGGGACAATGTAGTGATGGTAGTGTAGTTCTTATCCACGCAACACCACAAGCTGGCGTGCAGATTGCAGGAACAGCGATTAGAGGTAACAGTAATACCCAAGCGGTACAATTGGCTCAGACTTATATGAGACGTTATTATCCAAGCTTTGTATCAAAGTTTAGATTATCTAGTACTACAGGAGCTGATTATCTAGCACCGATTAACCGTTTCCAGTGGGATACAACGGGCGCCAAGGTAATGAGTGATCCAGATGGATACATAAACATGGGACCAGAACAGATACTCAAAGATTTGTTTGGTGAATAATAGTAAAGGCTGATTTGTGAACCATACAAGTCAGCCTTTGTTGCTTTATTAGAAGTATATTAACAACATTAAACTAATTGATGGGGTGAAATTACAGATGAGTATAGAATTAAAAGAAATCAACAGAGCAAATTTTATGAACGTTTTGGTTTTACAAATACTGGGAAATTGCAAACTAAAAATGGAGAAACCTTTGACATATTATTAAACCTTCGCACCCGTTAAATGGTTTGATTTTTCCTAGAATACTAAAATAATAATTACAATGAAAAATCTCTTTTCATTTGCAGTAGTTCTGATTATACTATAAGTATAGAAGGAAGAGGTATCATGATGAGAATGTATGATATAATTGAGAAAAAGCGAAATGGTAATACCTTAGATAAAGAAGAAATCAAGCAGATGATTGAATCATACACCAAAGGTGACATTCCAGATTATCAGATGTCAGCGATGTTGATGAGTATTTACTTTCAAGGGATGACTGACACCGAAATGGGTGATTTGACCCAAGCAATGGCTCAGTCAGGAGAGCTGGTTGACTTGTCAGAGATTCCTGGTGTTAAGGTAGATAAACATTCAACTGGTGGAGTTGGCGATAAGACGACTTTGATTGTGGCACCAATTGCCGCGGCATGTGGTATTAAAGTGGCAAAGATGTCAGGGCGCGGGTTAGGACATACGGGTGGCACAGTCGATAAGTTAGAGGCAATCCCAGGAATTAAGACCGTTTTATCGCAAGAACAATTTTTTGAAATTGTTAAAACAATAGGGCTTAGTGTGATTGGTCAATCAGGTAACCTAGCACCTGCCGATAAGAAATTATACGCCCTTCGTGATGTGACGGCAACAGTTGAGAGTATTCCGCTGATTGCTTCATCAATTATGAGTAAGAAGTTAGCGGCGGGCAGTGATTGCATCGTCTTAGATGTTAAAACTGGTAGTGGAGCCTTTATGAAGACGCAAGAAGAGGCGATTAAGCTGGCTGAGAAAATGGTAGCAATTGGTGAGCACGCAGGCAAGAAAACAATTGCTTTGGTGACTGATATGGATATACCATTGGGTGAAAATATCGGTAATTCTTTGGAAATTATTGAAGCCATTGCGACTTTAAAAGGACAAGGTCCACAGGATTTGACGGAAGTATCACTAGTCCTAGCAGCCAATATGATTTATTTGGGTGGTTTAGGCAGTATGGCAGAGTGTCGAGCAAAGGCCGAGCAAGCGATAGCAAGTGGCGAAGCCTTAAGAAAGCTTGCCAAGATGGTTAAAGCCCAAGGCGGAGATGCTAGAGTTATCGAAGATCCGAGTCGCTTTCCTAAGGCGGAGTATGTGGAAGAGCTCTGTGCCTCGACGGCAGGATATATCATCAAGATGGATGTACAGGAATGTGGAACGGTATCATGTATGCTAGGGGCAGGACGCGAAACCAAAGAAAGCGAGATTGATTATGCTGCTGGTCTAACCTTTAGGAAGAAGACGGGTGATAAAGTTTCAAAAGACGAAGTGATTGCTTATCTATATAGTAATAAAAAAGAAATTCTAAAAGCAGCTAAAGAGCGTTTGGCTAAAGCATTAACTATTGGTGTAGCTAAGCCAGCGCTAGAGCCGCTGATATTAGCAAGAATCGATAAAAATGGTATTACCAATAATCAAGAATAAGGGGATGTAAGATGAGAAAAAAGGGGTTCAAAATATTAGCGATAATGACATTAATAATAGCTTTTCTAAGTGGTTGTAGTAAACCAGAAGTGACAGAGAATGTTGCGTTATTAACACTGGCAGCAGAAGGTGATTACACCTCTAATGTGGTGATGAAGGTAACGGAGCGCTATGCTACGGAGAATAATTTATTGTACAAAGAGCATCCAGTAAATAGTAGCAGTATTGAGGATGTTGAAGTGGAAGTTAAGAAGGCGGCAGACGCTGGTGCAAACGTAGTAGTATGTAGTGGCTCGGTTTTTGAACTGGCTATTTATGAAATGCAAAATAAATATAAAGATATAAAGTTTATTATTGTAGATGGGGCGCCACGCAAAGAAGAAGGTAAGAAATATAAGGTTCGTAAGAATACCCTAGCAATAATGTATGATGAGGTACAAGGTGGCTTCTTAGCTGGCTATGCAGCAGTTAAGGATGGCTATAAGAATCTAGGCTTTATGGGTGGGATACCAAGTGATAACGTTGTAGCGTATGGTACTGGCTTTGTGCAAGGGATTAACCATGCGGCTGAAGAGATGGGACTAGACAAAGATAAGATTATTGTTCGTTTTACTTACATGGGTGTCAATGAAATGTCACCAGCGCTAATGGATATAGCAGGTCAATGGTATGATGAAGGCTGTGAAGTGATTCTCGCCAGTGGTGGAACAATTGGAACGGCGGTGATGAAAGCAGCAGAACAAAAAGACAAAAAAGTGATTGGCGTTGACGGCAATCAAGCAAACGAATCGGATACCGTCATAGTGTCGATTGTTAAGCAAATTGATAGTAGCTTATATGCCGCCCTCAAATCAGTATATGATGGTGAGTTTAAAGGAAAAAAGGTAGAAGTCTTAAATGTAACTGATGGTGGGATAGCACTTTCAATTGACCAGGCCAGATTTACCAACTTTACCCAGCAAGATTATAGTAACATTATTGAAAAGATGTCTGGTAAAGAATTAAAAATTGTTACAGAAGAAGCAAAGGCACTTTATGAAGCTGGCAAGACCCTTCAAAACATCACATTAAATGTTGAATAACCTAGGAAAATGGGCGCTTTAATTTGGTGAATAGTTTGCCGAAAAGTTAAATTTATTCTTGCGTTTCTTAATAAAATATGCTAAACTTGTAAAAGAAATGAGATAAGTTGTTTCGGAAGTGTTACGAAAAACATATTTAAAATGTTAAGGAGCTTTAAGATGAAGAAGAGATTCCTATGTTTAGGATTAGCTATAATTATGTCGGCAACTCAGATGGTAGCAGTATTTGCAGATAGAGAGGCAGACCTTAGACAAGAGCGAGCAGCAACGAATAGTCAGCTAGAAGCTACACAAGGGGCTATTTGGGGTCTAGAACAAAAGACCGCAAAGTTACAAACGGAAATCGCTCAAGCAGATGCCGAGTTAGTTGATGTCTTAGTGGCAATTGATGTCTTAAAAGAAGATATCGTTAACAAAGAAGCTGAGATTGAACGAACCAAAGAAGAGTTAAGATTAGCAGAAGCAGATAGAGATAGACAATACGAAGATATGAAGGTGAGAATCCAATATATCTACGAGAATGGTGGCGAGACAGCTTGGGCGCAGATGCTTTTGGAATCAGGTGATTTATCGACCCTTCTCAGTAAAGCAGAATACACGCAAAGCATTTATGATTATGATAGAGAACGCCTAGAAGAATTTGGTAGAGTTGTTAAGCAAGTTATCGAATTAGGTGAGCGACTTGAAGCAGAGAGAGCTGAACTAGAGGACATGAAGGTTGAGCAAGAAGCACAACAAGCAGCTCTAGAACAGTTATTAGCAGAGAAGAGAGCAACATCAGCAGATTATGAGAATCGAATTGCAATAGCAGAAGCACAGGCTCGGGAATACAAGAACTTACTAGCAGCACAGACAGCAGAGATTAACCGTATTCAAGCAGAGAAGCGTAGAGCAGCTGAAGAAGCCGCACGAAGAGCAGCCGAAGAAGCGGCGAGAAGAGAAGCTGAGCAACAGGCAGCACGTAACCGTGCCCGCAGTGCAGAGAGTAGTACATCTTCATCTTCGTCAACGAGTAGTTCGACGACAAGTAGTGATTCGTCATCAGGTTCTACAAGTACGCCAGCACCTGCAGCAAGTAGTAATGTACCATATAGTGGAACGGGAAGTTCAGTAGTTAATTATGCAACTCAGTTCGTGGGCAACCCATATGTATGGGGTGGTACAAGCTTAACAGGTGGTGCTGACTGTTCCGGATTTATCCAGAGTGTCTACAGAAACTTTGGTGTATCATTACCGCGTTCATCAGGGGCAATGAGAGGTGCTGGAGTTGGCGTACCTTACTCGGAAGCAAAGCCAGGTGATATTATCTGTTATTCAGGACATGTTGCGATTTATATGGGTGGCGGTTCAATCGTTCACGCTAGTAACGCTAAAGATGGCATTAAGATTAGTGGAAATGCCGCATATAGAACTATTCTAGCTGTAAGACGTGTTATCTAAATTAGAATATTAGCAGGATATTAAGGGATTGTCAGTGATGGCAGTCCCTTATTTATTATGATACTAGCGTCAAAAGGTCATATGCATCATACTTGTTGCCGTTGTAATAATTATAATTGTAAGTGGATAAAAACACTTGCAATTTTTTTGATTTATGTTATACTAGTTATAGAACAAATAAAATATACGGTGTTAGATAGTCTTTTGAGACTGATATCACAATAAATATTATAACTATATATAGATATGGAGGTATTATTATGAACATAAGTAAATTCACACAGAAATCGATACAGGTAGTCCAAGACTTAGAGAAGGTTGCCCTTGAGTATGGCAATCAAGAAGTAGAACAAGAACATCTATTGTATAACTTAATCCATCAAGACGACAGCTTAATTATCAAGATGATTGAAAAGATGGAAATTCCAAAAGAACGTTTTATTAATAGTGTAACTCAAGCAATTGAAAAGCGAACCAAGGTTCAAGGTAGCAATCATCATATTGGGCAATATCTAAACAAGGTACTAATTAGTGCTGAGGATGAAGCTAAGAGTATGGGTGATGATTATGTGTCGGTAGAGCATTTATTTCTATCATTAATCAAACAACCAAGTCCAAGTATTAAGGCTCTTTTTAAGGAGTATGGCATTACCAGGGATAAGTTTTTACAGGCGCTTAGTACTGTTCGTGGTAATCAACGAGTGACTACCGATAACCCAGAAGTAACCTATGATACACTTAATAAATATGGTCAAGATTTAGTTGAGAAGGCGCGCGAGCAAAAGCTTGATCCTGTAATTGGTCGTGATGCCGAGATTCGCAATGTTATCAGAATTTTGTCACGGAAAACAAAGAATAATCCAGTATTAATTGGTGAACCAGGGGTAGGTAAGACAGCAGCGATTGAAGGACTAGCACAGCGGATTGTTAGGGGTGATGTTCCAGAGGGATTAAAGGATAAGCGCATTTTTGCCCTTGATATGGGTGCGCTGGTTGCTGGCGCTAAGTACCGCGGCGAATTTGAAGAGCGTCTAAAGGCAGTCCTAGAGGAAGTACGAAAAAGTGAAGGCGAGATTATCCTATTTATTGATGAATTGCATTTGATTGTTGGTGCTGGTAAGACTGACGGCGCAATGGATGCTGGCAATATGTTAAAGCCGATGTTAGCAAGGGGCGAACTGCACTGTATTGGGGCGACGACTTTAGACGAATATCGTCAATATATTGAAAAGGATGCAGCGCTAGAAAGAAGATTTCAACCAGTCTTGGTGAATGAACCAACGGTTGAAGATACTATTTCGATTTTACGTGGTCTAAAAGATCGTTATGAAGTATATCATAAAGTTAAGATTACCGATGGCGCATTAGTAGCAGCAGCGGTTTTGTCTCAACGCTATATTACGGACCGCTTTTTACCAGATAAGGCAATTGACCTAGTAGATGAAGCTTGCGCATTAATAAAGACGGAATTGGATTCATTACCAGCTGATTTAGATGAATTGCGTAGAAGAATCATGCAGTTAGAGATTGAAGAAGCGGCCCTTAAAAAGGAAAAAGACCGTTTGAGTAAAGACCGCCTAAAAGCTTTGCAAAAGGAATTAGCGGAATATAAGGATAGCTTTAATGCGCAAATGGCGAAATGGGAAAATGAGAAAATGACTGTTGATAAATTATCAGATTTGCGCGAGAAGATTGAAGAAGCAAATCACGCCATCCAAAAGGCAGAAAGAGAACATAACTTAGAAAGAGCAGCCCAATTACAGTATGGTGAATTACCAAAACTTAAAAAGGATTTGGAAATGGCGGAAGAAAAGGTCGCGGCAGCGGATTTGACCTTAGTACACGAAAGTGTTAGTGATGATGAGATAGCGAAAATTGTGTCACGTTGGACCGGTATTCCGATTTCTAAGTTGACAGAAGGTGAGCGTAGTAAGATTCTAGGTCTAGAGAAGATTCTTCACCAAAGAGTAGTCGGTCAAGACGAAGCTGTAATTAAAGTTAGTGATGCGATTATTCGCTCCAAAGCAGGCATTAAGGATTTGAGTAAACCAATTGGTTCATTCCTCTTTTTAGGACCAACAGGGGTTGGTAAAACGGAGCTGGCAAAAGCGTTAGCAGAGGAACTCTTTGATGACGAGCAAAACATGGTCCGCATTGATATGAGCGAATACATGGAGAAGCATTCGGTAGCTAGATTAATTGGAGCTCCGCCGGGATATATCGGATATGAAGAAGGCGGACAGCTTACTGAAGCAGTGCGAAGAAAGCCCTATTCGGTTGTCTTGTTTGATGAAATCGAAAAGGCTCATCCCGATGTCTTTAATGTCTTATTGCAGATATTAGATGATGGTCGGATTACTGATTCACAAGGACGCACGGTTGATTTTAAGAATACTATTTTAATAATGACATCTAATATTGGCTCGTCATATCTACTAGATGGTATTGCTGAAGATGGGACGATTAGTGAGGAAGCTGCAACAATGGCGAACCAAGAATTAAAGGCTCATTTCCGTCCAGAATTTCTGAATCGTCTAGATGAGATTATTTTGTTCAAGCCACTAACCAAAGACAATATTAGAATGATTGTTGAATTATTAGGAGTAGAGCTTAACCAACGATTGAAAGAACAGGAGTTAAAGATAGAATTAACTGACGCAGCAAAGGATTATGTTGTTGAACATGGCTATGACCCTATTTATGGGGCACGTCCACTTAAGCGTTTCTTGCAAAAGCATGTAGAAACATTGGCAGCTAAGATGATTCTTGGTGGTGATGTAAAAGCTGGTGATGTCATTCTAATCGACTTGACTAATGGCGAATTAGATGCGAAAATCAAAGGAACTAATAATGAGGAGAAGATTGTATGATACCAAATGACCCAGTGATACTATTAAGCTTTATCAATATGAAGCTTCGCGATAACTATAATTCGTTAGCTGATTTATGTAGAGACTTGCAGCTTGATGAAGCAGCATTAAAGGAGCGGTTGGAAGCGATTAATTATTTTTATGATGAGGTAAGTAATCAGTTTCATTAGTAAGGACTAGAGAATCAGTGTGACTTGCGTCGTGCTGGTTCTTTTTGTATACTAGAGTTCTAACGTATTATAAGAAATAGTTATTATATTTGGTGTTATAAACTGTAAAAGTTAAGAAGAAGTTGTTGTGTCAATACAGGAGGACTTGAAATGGAATCATATAAAAGCTTTGCCAGTGTCTATGATTTGTTTATGGATAACATTGATTATCGGGCGTGGAGTAATTATATTATAGAGTTATTTGGGAGATATGGGATTAGTGAGGGGTTGGTATTAGAGCTTGGCTGTGGTACTGGGGCTATTACAGAACTTCTAGCTGATAAAGGCTATGATATGATTGGTATTGATAATTCGGCAGAGATGTTGGATGTTGCTATGAATAAGCGGGCAGAATCGGGGAAAGATATCTTATATCTCTTGCAAGATATGCGAGAGTTTGAATTGTACGGTACGGTTCGAGGGATTATTAGTGTCTGTGATTCGATGAACTATATTCTAGAAGCAGAGGAGTTGCTAGAGGTATTTAGATTGGCTAATAATTATCTTGACCCCGGGGGACTATTCATCTTTGATTTGAATACTCTTTATAAATACGAAGAGGTATTGGGTGAGACTGTTTTCGCTGAGAATCGCGAAGAGGGAAGCTTTATCTGGAATAATTTCTATGACCAACAAGAGCAACTTAATGAGTATGATTTGACACTTTTTATTCCTAGTAATGATAAGGGGATGTATCAGAAGTATGAGGAAACACACTATCAAAGAGGATATGACATGGGAGTTATAAAGGAATTATTGGTAAAGGCAGGACTTGAATTTAAGGCGGTATATGATGCATTTACCTTTAGCGAACCAAGAGTCGACAGTGAGCGGATTTACATTGTCGCACAAGAGTGTCAAAAGTGATTTTCTAATTAAAGAAAACAGCAACCACTTTTTTATTGTGTGGATGCTGTTTTTTTGTACATGCGTTTAATCATGTAGAGTATTATTAATAAGATAGAACCAAGGCAGATTGGTAGGATGCTATAGCTTATTTTGGTTGCTAAGATACCAAATAATTGTGGCATAAGGGTTATGCCGATATAAGCGCAAGCCATTTCGATGCCGACAATAGATTGTGAGTGGAGAGCGCCAAAGTTCTTTGGGGTCTCATGTAGTAGGCAAGGGAAGAAGGGTGCTCGTCCTAGGCCTAGGATGAAGAGGGCAGCTATAATAGCTAGACCATTAAGTGGCAGTAGTAAAATAATAATACCAATAACCATTAATGCACCACCCAAACGCAATAGTTGCCGATTGGTGAATTTGATTGCCAAAAAGCCTGACAAGAAACGTCCAATAGTAACACCGAAGATATGTAAAGCAATCCAACTAGCAGCCACCTCTGGAGTCAGATTATGAATAGTAACTAGATAACTGCTACCCCATAGACCAAGAATTGATTCTAGCGAACCAAATAGGAAGAAAATCATTAGGGTTTCTTTTGCACCGGGTAAGGCAATTAATTTGGCTATGGATAAGTCATGGTGCGTGGTGTCGGCATTTTGCTTTTCGGATTTGGATTGGCGCCATAGTGGTAGAGTACAGATTAGCAAGACAACTACAGCTATCTGAATGAGCGAGGTAATTCGATAGCCAATATTCCAAGAGTGCCACCTATTCAAGGAAATCGACATAATAATTGGTCCGATTGAGGCACCAGCACCCCAGAAACAATGTAGCCAGTTCATATGCTTAGCTTTGTAATGGATAGCAACAAAACTATTAATTGCTGAATCTATCAAGCCAGAACTAAGACCTATGGGGATACTCCAAAGGCAAAGTGATAAAAAGCTTTGAGAAAAGGAAATGCCAAATAGAGAAACGGCGATGATTGCCATGTTTATGACATTGAGCAAACCAACATTGACACGTTTGATAATCTTGCCGCTAAAAAGGGTTGAGATAATCGTTCCTGTTGAAACCATCATAGCAGCAATTCCGGCATTAGCCATGGGAACATCTAATTCTAAATACATAGAAGGCCAGGCACTACCAAGTAGACCGCTAGGGAGCCCGAAGCTCATAAATATGATATATATGATTACTAATAATAAAATCAATTGCTTTACCTCCAGATGATTAGTTTAAATATTAGGGCTACTAAGTATAAGATTTATCGATTGTCAGGACAATATTACAGCTAGGCCAAAGTGATTTGACTAGTTGGTCAATTTGAGCGCGAGCATCATCATCACTAATTGCTAAGTCAAATGGAAGAACCGCATCAAAAATTAAATTGCTAGAAGCACCACAACCAACAATGCGAAAATCATGAATGGTAATTCGCGGGTCAATAGTTTTAATCTCATGTGATAAGATGGTATACATTTGTTTGGTTTTCTTATCGCCAACGATAACTGGGTCCATATGGAGACAAGAAGTACAGCCTAATCTATCATCAAGCTCCTTCTCAATACTGTCAATAGCACTATGTAGTAGATAGATGTCTTTGCTACCGTCAACTTCACCATGTAGTGAAATGATTAGATGTCCGGGACCATAGTCATGAACAATCAAGTCGTGAATAGCTAGAATTTCTTCATTTGCCATAACAATATCTTCGATTTGTTTAACTAATTCAGGATTAGCTGGTCGGCCAAGGAGTGGACTGAGCGTCTCTCTTAGTGATTGAATCCCTGAGTAAAGAATAAATAAACCAACCGCGACACCACAGTAACCATCAATATTTAAGTTAGTTAAGCTAGCGACAATAACTGAGATTAGGACAACACAAGTGGTTACGACATCACTGATACTATCAGTTGCCGTTGCCGACATCGCTTCGGAATTAGTCTTCTTGGCGAGTCGATGATTATACCAATACATATAGAATTTTATTAAAATGGATATCACTAAGATGGCAATAGTGGTTGCGTCAGAGGATACCGAAACAGTTTCAATAATCTTACGAATTGATGAGATAATTAGTTCAACGCCCATGACAATAATCAAGGCAGAAACAGCCAAGCCAGAGAGATATTCCATCCGTCCATGCCCGAAAGGATGGCGAGCATCAGGCTTTGCACCTGATAACTTAAAGCCAATCAGGGTAATAATTGAAGAACCCGAATCAGACAGATTATTAAAGGCATCGGCGGTGATGGCGATAGAGCCAGAAACGATGCCAGCGAAATATTTTCCAGCAAAAAGCAATAAATTAAGGACAATCCCCATAATGCTAGAAAGGATGCCATATGAACGGCGAACACTGGGGTCGTTATAATTATTGTTATTATTAATAAATAGCTTGCTTAAAAAGGTAATCATAAGGTGCCTCCTGCTCATATCATTATATCAGCAACGGTAGGAAAAACAAGGGAAACTTACTATTGTACCTTTGAGGTGCAAATGATATCATAATAAGTAAGTTATTTCTATAATAATACGAGGATGCGAGTATCTGACATTTAAATGAAAGTGAGAAATAGATATGGATTATATAGTAAGAGCAACAGCAAAAGAAGGGCAGATTAGAGCCTTTGCCGCCAAGACAAAAGAGATGGTAGAAGCTGCGCGAGTAGCACATAATACCAGTCCGACAGCAACAGCCGCCTTAGGACGATTGCTGACTGGTGGAGCGATGATGGGTGTGATGATGAAAAATGATGCCGACCTTTTGACCCTTCAGATTAAATCCGGCGGACCGATTGAAGGAATTACCGTTACAGCAGATGCCAAAGGGAATGTTAAGGGCTATGTTGGGAATCCTGCAGTCATGGTACCAGCCAGTGATAAAGGCAAGCTGGATGTGGCAGCTGCAGTCGGAGTTGGCTTTTTGAATGTCATTATGGATTTGGGAATGAAAGAACCATACATGGGACAGACGATGTTACAGACAAGTGAGATTGGTGACGACTTGACCTATTACTTTGCGACTAGTCAGCAAGTACCTTCAACGGTTGGGCTTGGAGTGTTGATGAATAAAGATAATACGGTTAAACAAGCTGGTGGCTTCATTATCCAGCTGATGCCGTTTGCCGAAGAAGAGACCATTGCCAAGCTTGAAGAGAATCTTAGCAAGGTTCAATCTGTGACGGAGCTTTTTGAAGCAGGACTGACTCCAGAGCAGATTCTAGAAAGCTTGTTAGATGGTTTGGACTTGACTATTAATGATACAATACCCACCCAGTTTTATTGTAACTGCGACAAACAAAGAGTGGCAAAAGCCTTAATCAGTGTCGGTAAGAAAGAATTGCAAGCAATGATTGACGAAGGTGAAGAGGTGGAACTCAATTGTCATTTTTGCAATAGTAATTATGATTTTTCGGTAGCCGAAATAAAAGAGTTATTAAGACTAAGCAGATAAGCGAAGGAGACATTATGAAACAGGGGTTTGTAAAGGTAGCAGCAGCAACGCCAAATATTTTAGTTGCCGATTGTGTTTATAACGCACAGGAGGTTAAGAGGCTTATTAGAGAAATGGAAAAGCAAGGCGCCAAAATCATGGTTTTTCCTGAACTTTGCCTTACGGGATATACTTGTGCTGATTTATTTCTACAAGAGCAGCTCTTAGACAGTGCCAAAGAGCAATTACTGTGGTTAGCAAAGGAGACGATATTAGTTGATGCTTTAATCTTTGTTGGCTTGCCATTTGAATTAAATGGCGAACTTTACAATGTTGCAGCAGTTCTAAATCACGGCGAAATCATTGCGATGATACCGAAGACCAATATTCCCAACTATGCCGAATTCTACGAAGGGCGTCACTTTTCATCATATCAACAGGATAATTGCGAAATCATTTTAGGTGAGCAGGAGATTCTTTTTGGAACGGACATCCTGTTTGCTTGTGAAGGCATGAATCGTTTAATCGTCGGGGCTGAGCTTTGCGAAGATTTATGGGTACCCCATCCCCCAAGTATTGATTATGCAATGGCTGGTGCAACTGTGATAGTCAATTTATCGGCAGGTAATGAGTTAGCTGGTAAGGCAAATTATCGTCGGCAATTAGTTTGTGGTCAAGCGGCGCGAGTAATATGTGGATATATTTATGCTGCTGCTGGAGAGGGTGAATCAACGACCGATATGGTTTTTGGCGGACATAATATGATTGCTGAAAATGGCAGATTATTGGTAGAGGCAAAGCGTTTTGAAAATGAGACTATTTATGCCGATATCGATGTTAATTTTATTGCCAATGAGCGCCGTAGAAAGAATACCTTTACTAATGAGTGTATGGAATATTTTGAATTCATACCATTTAAAATAGAACAAGCTGAAACGAAATTAATCAGACCATTCGACCAGCATCCCTTTGTACCAAATGTCTTGGCAGAACGCGAAGCACGTTGTGATGAAATCCTAATGATTCAGGCCATGGGACTTAAAAAGCGCTTGCAGCATACCAATGCTAAGACTGCCGTTATAGGGGTCTCTGGAGGACTAGATTCAACCTTAGCATTATTGGTGATAGCTAAGACGTTTGCTTTGGCAGGATTAGCGTGTCAGAATATTAAAGCCGTGACGATGCCGTGTTTTGGTACCACTGACCGCACTTATAATAACGCTTGTATCTTAACTAAGCGCCTGGGTGCACAATTGCTAGAAGTAGATATTAAGGAAGCGGTGACGCTACACTTAAGTGATATTGGTCATGACCTAGATACTCATGATACAACCTATGAGAATGCTCAAGCACGTGAACGGACTCAGGTCTTAATGGATATTGCTAACCAAAGTGATGGTCTCGTGGTGGGAACTGGTGATTTGTCAGAATTAGCATTAGGATGGGCAACCTATAATGGCGACCACATGTCGATGTATGGCGTTAATGCATCAATTCCGAAGACGTTAGTACGACATTTAGTTGCTTATTATGCGGATACTTGTGAGGATGAAGAATTAAAGATAATTCTGAGAGACATCCTTGATACACCAGTAAGTCCAGAGCTGTTGCCGCCAACGAATGGTCAGATATCACAAAAGACCGAAGAAGTGGTTGGACCATATGAATTGCACGACTTTTTCCTATATCATGTCTTAAGAAGAGGTGATGAACCAGCAAAGATTTACCGAATTGCTTGCCAAGCCTTTGCCAAAGAATATAGTGAGGAAGAAGTGTTAAAATGGCTTAAGAAATTCTATTGGCGTTTCTTTTCGCAACAATTCAAGCGTTCATGTCTACCAGATGGACCCAAGGTTGGTAGTGTTTCGGTATCACCACGAGGAGATTTGCGGATGCCAAGTGACGCTTGTGTCAGAATTTGGATGGACCAATTAGATAAGTTATAAATCAGCAATCAGAACCAAGGAGAACCTATGTCACTACAATTTATTTTGGGAAGTTCAGGAGCTGGCAAATCATACGCTATTTACCAGAAGATAATTGCAGAATCAATAAAGTTCCCCGAGAATAATTATTTAGTAATTGTACCTGAGCAATTTACGATGCAGACACAAAAGCAATTAGTTGACATGCATCCAGCTCATGGGATTATGAATATTGACGTTTTGAGCTTTGCCCGTCTAGCGTATCGTATTTTTGCCGAAGTGGGAAGTGATTGTCCGCCTATTTTAGAAGAGACGGGTAAATCTTTTGTGCTACAAAAGATAGCCCAAGAAAAAAGTAGCCAATTGCGAACGTTAGGTAGTAACATGAAGAAGTCGGGATATATCAATGAAATGAAATCAATGATTTCGGAGCTGATGCAGTATCGGATTGCCCCTAAAGATATCGATAGAATGATTGAAAAAGCTGACGAAAAGCAAATGCTAAAACATAAGCTGGCGGATATTAAAGTCATCTTCGGAGGTTTTGTCGACTACTTACAAGATTGTAGTATTACTCCTGAAGAGGTGCTAGAGGTAGCTAGTACGATGATTACCCAATCAGATATTTTAAAGGGAAGTACCATTATCTTAGATGGGTTTACTGGTTTCACCCCGGTGCAGTATCAATTGATTCGTGAATTATTGCGAAGTTGTTCACAGGTTTATGTGACAGCAACCATCGATAAGAAAGATTATTCATATCAACAAGCATCATATCATCATTTATTTCATATGAGTCGTGAAATGATGCAAAAGCTGGGCACTCTAGCCAGTGATAGTGATGTTTCGGTTGATTCGCCGCTATGGGTTGCCCATACCGATAAAGGACGCTTTGCCACGAATAAAGCAATGCAATTCTTAGAGCAAAATCTCTTTCGTCATAACGCTCAAGCTTACCATGAGGAACAATCGAATATTAATATCACTGCTATGGAGAATCCACAGGCTGAAAGTGAAGTTGTAGTTGGGCAGATTTGTCAGTTGCTACGAGAGCATAATCTGCGTTACAAGGATATTGCGATTATTACGGGGGATCTGGAAAAGTACAAAGAACTATTACGACCAATTTTGGAAAAAGAAAAGATTCCTTTTTTTATTGATGAAACTCATTCGATTTTATTGAATCCCTTTGTCGAATATTTGCGTTCAGCAATGGATATGGTTGTTGCTAACTTTAGTTATGAGAGTGTTTTTCGCTATTTGCGAAGCGGTATGACAAGTATTGCTATGACCGATGTGGATATGTTGGAGAACTATGTTATTGCCTTGGGGATTCGTGGTAGGAGCAAGTGGAGTGAGCCTTGGGTTCGCCATTATCGTGGAATGAAGCAAGAAAAAGTAGTTGCTATTAATGCCATTAGAGAACAATTTATTGCTGAAACGAAAGAATTTGCTGATAGCTTTGGAGCGAGAAATCAAACGGTTGAACAACGAACACGGAGTTTGTACCAATTTATTTTGCAAGGTAATATTCAAGAAAAATTAAAGAGCCATGAAGAATATTTTGAAGCCGCAGGCGATGTTGCTTTGGTAAAAGAATATGCCCAAATTTATGGGATTATTATGAATTTGCTAGATAAATTAGTAGAAGTATTAGGTAGTGAGAAGATAACCGTTTCAGACTATCAACAAGTGCTAGAGGCTGGTTTTTGGGAAGCGCAGGTGGGTATCATTCCGCCATCGGCTGACCAGCTAGTGATTGGTGATGTGAAGCGAACTCGCCTAGGTAATATCAAGGCTTTGTTTTTAGTTGGGGTCAATGAAGGGATTATTCCGCAACAGTCCGGTCAAGGGGGGATACTATCAGAATTAGAACGCGAATTCTTAAAGGGTCATGGCGAGGAGTTATCGCCTGGCGCCCGCGAGAATATGTATATCCAACGATTTTATCTATACCAGAACCTAACCAAGCCTTCTAGGTATCTATATTTATCATATGCCAAATCAACGACCGCTGGTGAAAGTAGTGTACCAGCATATTTGGTTTTTATGTTTAAGAAATTATTTCCCCAGCTACAGGTTAGGGAAGTGTCATCTAGTAACCTCGATTTGGCGGCTATTAAGACAATTGAGCAAGGGATAAGTGCCTTGCCTGACATTTTGCGTAATCTTGCGGCAGGTCAAGAGGATGAAGCGGGCTTGCAACTGCTGGAGTGGTTTATTGGCAATGAAGAGTATCAAGATATGGCCAAGCAATTATTGGAGGCGGCATTTTACGAAAATAATAATGATGCGATTAGTAAGAGCGTGGCAAGAACCTTATATGGCGATGTCTTAGAAAATAGTGCCACCCGTTTAGAAAAGTTCTCGGCATGTGCTTTTGCTCATTTTCTGGAATATGGACTGGGCTTGCGAAGGCGTGTGCAGTATGAATTTAGCGATATGGATATGGGTAATGTAATGCATGAAGCATTAGAGAAATTCGCCCAGAAGTTGCAAGCGGAGAGGTTGGATTTAAAAGATGTTCAAGATGATAAGCGTGATACATTTATCGCGGCAAGTGTTGATGAGATAATGGCTGATTATGGTAATACGATTGCTCAAAGTAGTGCGAGGAATCAGTATATGGTAAAGCGTATCAAGCGAATTATGCAAAGGACGGCATGGGCGTTACAAGAGCAGGCAAAGCGTGGTGACTTTACTGCGGGAGGGATTGAGATATCTTTTGCCATGGAGGATGAGCTAGCGGCAATTAACTTTAATCTCTCAGACGAAGCGACAATGCGATTGCGGGGACGAATCGACCGAATTGATGTATGTGAAACTGATGATACGGTCTATGTCAAGGTTATTGATTATAAGTCGGGCAAAAAGACCTTGGATTTGATTGAATTGTATCATGGCTTACAGCTGCAATTGATTGTCTACTTAAATGCCGCAGTGGAAATAGAACAAAACAAACATGATGAGAAGCAAGTTAAGCCAGCAGGTATCTTTTATTACACCATTGAGGACCCCTTAGTAGAGGGTGATAGTGGTGAAGACAGCCAGCAATTACAAGAGCGAATCTTAAAAGATTTGCGTATGAGCGGCTTGGTGTCGGATTCAAAGGAGGCTGTTTGTCATCTAGATAACACGCTTGATGCCAAGGATAATAAAAGTTCGAATGTTATTCCAGTATCACTTAATCAAAATGGCAGTTATTCCAAGAGTTCAAAAGTCGTTAGTGAAGAGCAGATGACAATTCTTAGTAAATATGTACATGATAAGCTTGGTGAGATTGGTACACGTATTACCCAAGGCGATGTTGCGATAAATCCTTATGAGCTGGGTAGTAAACAAGCCTGTACCTACTGTGATTATCGTTCGGTTTGTGGTTTCGATGAACGGGTTAAGGGTTGTCAGTATCGGCGTTTAAGAACATTGGATGAAGAGATAATCTGGCAACAGATGAATCGGGAGGATGAAGATGCCATTTGATTGGACCAAGGAACAAGAAGCGGTTATTAACCTACGTAATCGTAATATTCTAGTAAGTGCCGCCGCAGGTTCTGGCAAAACGGCTGTTTTGGTAGAGCGTATTTTGACGATGATAACAGAAGGTGATAATCCCATTGATGTTGATAATCTTTTGGTAGTTACCTTTACAAGAGCTGCTGCTGGCGAAATGAAAGAGCGAATTCTAGCCGCCCTTGAAAAGCGTTTAGAGGTAGAGCCAGAGAATGAACACTTACAGCGTCAGACAACATTTATTCATAATGCCCAGATTAATACTATTCATGGTTTTTGTGGATATGTGATTAAGAACTATTTTCATTTGATTGGTCTAGACCCAGGATATCGAGTTGCCGAAGAGGGCGAGTTAAAGCTTCTTAAGATGGCCGTGGTTAGGGAAGTTGTTGAAGACGCTTATCAGGAAAACGAAAAAGACTTTTTGGATTTCGTTGAATGGTATGCGACGGGCAAGCGGGACGATACAATTGAAGGTTTGATTTTGAAGCTTCATGAATTTGCGATGAGTCATCCTCGTCCGAAGAAGTGGTTGCAAGAGTGCGAAGCTTCGTATCAGGAGGAGCCAGAAGGCTCAAAGTGGGTCGCAAAGATGTGGGCTGATATCAAGCCATATCTGGCGGAAGCCTTGTATCTGACTAAGCAAAGCCAAAGAATAGCTGGCGAAGTGGATGGTCCATATATGTATGAAGAGGCTCTTTTGATGGATGAAGAGTTAATTAATTTATTGTTGAGTAAGGATGAGTATGAAGACTTTGCGATAGTTATTCGTAATCGGGAATGGACGAAGCTTTCAGCTAAAGCGGATAAATCAGTTTCGGCAGATAAAAGAAAGCAAATCCAAAACAAACGTAAAGAGGTAAAGGCTATTGTCGGTGAGATAGAGAAGCTATACTTTTACGCTGGTGCTAAGCAGGTATGGGAAAATATCCAGAAATGTGCACCGATAGTAGCGGTGTTGATTAAGCTGACCATTGATTTTATGACTCGTTTTGCCGCCCAAAAGCGCAAAAAAAATATCTTGGATTATGCTGATATGGAACATTTGGCGTTGGATATTTTAACCAAAGAGGAAGGCGGCGAGTTAGTTCCAAGTGAAGCAGCGAAAGAACTTAGTAGTCGTTTTGCCGAAGTTCTTATTGACGAGTATCAAGATAGTAACAGTGTTCAAGAGATGTTGGTTAGTAGTGTATCTAAGCGAAGTTATGAGGAGCATAATATTTTCATGGTTGGTGATGTTAAACAAAGCATTTATCGCTTTAGGATGGCACAGCCAGAACTTTTTATGGATAAATACCATAAGTACACCAAAACTGATAGTGCTTGCCAGCGAATTGATTTGCATAAGAATTTCCGTAGTCGCAAAGAGGTTCTAGATGCTGTGAATTATTTGTTTTACAGAATTATGCATGAGACTTTAGGTGGTGTGACGTATGACCAGGATGCGGCGCTTAACGAAGGGGCAACATTCATGCCGGGTAATAATGATGATTTTGCGAAGGCTGAAATAATGTTAATCGAAAAAGACAGTGAACTGTTAGAAGCTGATAATGTTAATGCCAAGGAGCTAGAGGCGAGGGCACTGGCTAATCGTATCGAAGCGATAGTTGGTCATCAGGAGGTGTTTGATAAGGCTTTGAATGGCTATCGCCCAGCGAATTATCGTGATTGTGTGATATTACTTAGAACTATTTCCGGTTGGGGCGATATCTTCGCAAGAGTTTTAGGTGACCAAGGAATACCGGCATATGTGACTTCGCGAACTGGATACTTTTCGGCAATTGAAGTAGTGACGGTTCTAAACTACCTTCATATTTGTGATAATCCCAAACAAGAGATTCCATTCACAGCGATTCTACATTCACCAATTGTTGGCTGCAATGCCGAAGAATTAGCGAAAATAAAAGGCGCTTACCGTAATGATAGTATATACGATGCTTGTGCCAGCTATGCGCTTGAATACGATGATGATTTGGCGAAGAAGCTCAATCACTTTTGGGAAATATTTATGCAGATAAGAAGTAAGATACCATATACCCCGATCCATGAATTGATTCGTTGTATTTTAGCGATTACTAATTACGAGCAATTTGTTGCGGCAATGCCAGCAGGTGAGCAACGACGAGCAAATATTAAGATGTTAATTGAAAAAGCGAAGGACTTTGAGCAAACCAGCTATCGGGGCTTATTTAATTTTATCCGTTACATCGAATATTTGCAAAAGTATAAGGTTGATTATGGTGAAGTTAATGTTAGCAGTGAGCAAGAAAATACTGTTCGGATTATGAGTGTTCATCAAAGCAAGGGTTTGGAATTTCCGATTGTCTTAGTTGCGGGGATGGGTAAAGGCTTTAACTTACAAGATAGTAAGGATGTGGTGATATTACACCCTGATTATGGTATCGGAACTGGCTATGTTGACCCCCATCGGCGTTTGAAAGCACCGACCTTATTGAAGCAGGTTATCCGTCGCCAAATTACAGCAGAGACGCTTGGTGAGGAGATGCGGGTCTTATATGTAGCCTTAACTAGAGCTAAGGAAAAGTTGATTATTGCGGGAACCATCGGTAATTTAGCTAAACAGGTGCAAAAGTGTGCTGATACGCTCTGGCGTGAAGAGAATCAGCTTTCGTATGTGGAAAGAATAAAGGCCAAAAATTACTGGGATTGGATTTTGCCAGCGGTAGCGAATAGTTCGTCTTTTGCTAAGCTTTATCAGCAATACGAGATAGCATATCAGGTGACGGCGATAGACGCGAACACGCCTATCGATATTAATTTAGTGCAGGTGGAAGATTTAGTAGAAAAAGAGGTTGTGCGCCAAGTTAGTCATGATGTCAATAAAGAATTTTTATTGCAAATGATGGATAAGGAGGTAGTTGACGAAGCACAAGGGAAGGAACTGAGTCAAAGATTTTCGTATCTTTATCCATATCAAAACCAGTTGGAGCTACCAGTTAAGGTTACCGTTTCAGAGCTAAAGGCTGATATCAAGCGTCTAGAAACGGAAGAAGGACTTGCTTATGAAGCAGATATTATTCCTTTGATTCCGCGGTTCATTGCTACTAAGGAAGTGGAATTAACGGGGGCTGAACGAGGGACGGCATATCACCGGGTGATGGAGTGCTTGGACTTGTTGAGAACTGATAGTCAAGCACAGATTGAGGAGCAGCTAAAGGAGCTGTCTAAGGGTGGCAAGATTGACGAGGTAACGCAAGCGGTGGTTAAAGCAAGGGATATCTGGCAATTTGTTAATTCTGATTTGGGACAGCGAATGAAGAGAGCTACGGCTAATGGTCTCTTGCATAAGGAGCAGTCGTTTGTGATGAGCGTTGCTGCTAGTGAAAAAGATGAGCGGTTCTCGAGTGAGGATAGTATTTTGGTTCAGGGGATTATCGATATTTTTTTCTATGAAGATGATGGAATCATTGTTGCTGATTATAAGACAGATAAGGTTATTAAGGGAAAAGAGGATATTTTGGCTGAGAAATATGGTAAACAGCTTGGTTATTATGCGGAAGCGTTGGAGCGTATTACGGGTAAGACGGTGACGGAGAAGATAATATATTCGTTTACTTCGGCGGTGGAGGTCGTATGTAAATAGAAATTAAAAGAATTGATACAAATAATTTAGAAGAATTTATACGGAATGATAAAAGATGGAATAACATATCCTGGTACAGAGCGCTTCGCTAATGACTGTGCTATAGATATTTATTCCATCTTTATATTTTTGGATATATAATATAATTTCTTCAATAATAATCGTTGACATACAATACTATATGATGTATAGTATTGTTAATTCAATAAATATTAGTGAAGATTAGTAGTTACAAACATAGAAGGAGGACGAGAGTATGGTCTTTAACACAGGAGCGGCGCTCTTGGATGCAATTGTCTTGGCGGTTGTATCACAGGAAGAGAGCGGAACATATGGATATAAAATCACTCAAGATGTTAGACAAGTTCTAGAGGTTTCTGAGTCGACATTGTATCCAGTTCTAAGGCGATTGCAAAAGGATGAATGCTTGGCAGTGTATGATCAAGAATTTGCTGGACGCAATAGAAGATATTACAAGATTACTGAAAAGGGAAGCGCTCAATTAGTGATGTATCAAATTGAATGGAAAAGATATGCTTCCAAGATTATGCAATTATTTGAGAGGGGGTCGAAGGTATGAACAGAATAGATTTTATGTTACAACTTAAGCGTTTACTATCAGATATTTCAGAGAGTGATAGAAATGATGCACTTGAATACTATAACAATTACTTTGATGAAGCAGGAGCGGAGAATGAGGGACAAGTAATTCAAGAGTTAGGAAGTCCGGGTAAAGTTGCGGCGATGATTAGAGCTTCACTTAGAAGCAATGAAGGTAGGGGCGAATATACTGAAACGGGATACCAAGAAGCAGATGCAGGAGCTAATAAACAGCCATTAGCTGAGAGATATAGCAGTCAGCAACCTCGCCGTGGTGGCGGGAAGCTAGTATTGATTGTTATTTTGGCAATATTTGCTTCGCCATTTATTATTGGTTTTGGCGGTGGACTATTTGGTCTAATTATTGGTTTATTTGCTGGTTTGGTTGGACTTATTATTGGTTTGTTGGGTATTTGCCTTGGCGGCTTCGTAGCTGGAGTAGTCGGGATTGTGACAGGAGTTATAGAGATGTTTACTAGCCCGGCAACAGGATTATTAATGGTCGGTAGCGGGATGGTATCTTTGGCAGTAGCATTAGCAATGCTGTGTTTGGCGATTTGGTTAGGATTTAGGATTGTGCCCAAGATTTTTCGCGGGATTACAGGACTAATATCAAGAGTTCTACATAGAAATAAAGGAGGTGAGCTGCATGAATAGACCATTTAAAGGGATATTACTTGCGAGTGTGATAGTATTAGTTCTGGGCTTGGGATTAATTATTTCAGGAGTAGCAGCAGGGGCAACATGGTTGGATGTCAGAAGTGTGATTTTCTCAAATAAGTATTCGTATACAGGCAATGTCTTTGGTGTGAATAGAGTATCAATTAAGGGTAATAAATTAATTGATGAGAGTAATATCCTTAAGGATATAGATGCTAGTAAAGTAGAGAAGCTGACACTTTATATAGCAGCAGGTGATGTCAAAATCAAAGAGAGTAGTGGTCAGCATTTCCAGGTTGATAATAAAGAAAATAGCGGAGACTGCTTTGTCGAATACAATGATAATGAGTTGACGATTACCTTCCAAGGTAGGTATGTGGGCAGAGGTGCGAGGTCAACATTTTGGATTCCTGAGAATCTTCTTATCAATGTAATTGAGATATATACTGATGCTGGCAAAGTGGAAGCCGATAATTTAGCAGCGATTGACCTAGTGGCTGAGGTTGACGCTGGGCAATTAAAGACAAAGAATATCAGTGCAACTAATCTTGATATCAAAATAGACGCTGGTGAATTTAAAAGTGAAGGAAAGATAACTTCTGAAAGAGCCAGCATCCGTGTGGCAGCTGGTGATATAGAAGTGAATATGATAGAGTCACAAGAGACTAAGCTTGATGTAGATGTTGGTAGCTTACAGGTCGAATTCGTAGGGAAAGCATCAGACTATAATATTGATGCGAATAATGATATCGGTGAGCTTGTGATAGATGGTAGAAAGCAAAAGCTAAGTACAGAGTATAAGTCACAAAATACTAGTGGAAATGCTATTATTGATGTAGAATGTAATGTAGGTAAGGCGGTTATTGATTTTGAAGACCAATAAGGAGGTTTGAATTATGGAGAATAAGAGATTGTATCGTTCATCGACAAATTATATGTTAGCAGGTGTATGTGGTGGGATTGCCGAATATTTCAATATTGACCCAACACTTGTCCGTCTGGGTTGGGTCCTATTTTCATGCTTGGGTGGTTCGGGTATCTTAGCTTATATAGTAGCAGCAATTGTTATCCCGAAGTAGTGAAATAAAAGATGGTAAGGGGCGCATCGTTAAGGTGTGCTCCTTTTCAATGAAATCAATGTATGTTATAATTAAGGCGTTTCGAAGCTAAATTATATAATATAAGATAAGGGGTTTGATATGAAAAAAGAAAATCTTTTCGACTGGTTTTTTCGTTTAGTAAAGGGGCTATTTATTGGCTTAGGTGTAATTCTACCCGGTGTTAGTGGTGGCGCTTTAGCGGCGGTGTTTGGAATATACGAAAGAATGATTTCTTTCTTGAGTAATATTTTCAAGGACTTTTGGCAGAATGTCTTTTTCTTCATTCCAGTAGGAATAGGTGCTGTCTTTAGCGTTTTTATTTTGTCGCATCCACTGGATTATTTTTTGAAAAATAATAAGGTTCAAGTATTATGGTGCTTTATTGGCTGTATAATCGGCACCCTACCAGCACTTTGGCGTGAAGCCGGTAAAGAAGGGCGCAAAAAGACACACGTTATGATTACAATTATAACAGCAATCCTAGCGTGTGTTGCCTTGATGCTAGCGAAGACATATATGAATGTTGAAGTGGCTCAAAATACTTTCACATGGATGATGGCAGGGGCTATTTTCGCTTTTGGTTTTATTATTCCCGGACTTAGTCCATCGAACTTCTTGATGTATATGAATATGTATGAAGCAATGAATGAAGGGATTAAGAACTTAGATTTATCGATTTTAATTCCGGTAGCAATTGGTGGAATTGCTTGTGTGATAGTTTTTGCTAAGTTAATTGGCTATATTTTAAAACGTGCATATGCGCCAATATTCCACTTCATCTTTGGTGTTGTTATTGCTTCAACGGTGATAATTCTGCCAGCTTTTGCCGATTATCAAGGTATCGGAGTCAAAGGCTATGTCGTAGCGGTCCTATTATTTATCGGTGGTATTGGAGTCGGTTGTTCAATGGAGCTATTAGATAAGAAGTTCAAAAGCTCAAAAGTAGCTTAATCCTGATATAATAGGTAATATTGTCATGTGGTCTTAGATTATTCCTTGCCAAGCTAAGGTTAAGAGAATTACAGTAGCGATAATGGCAACTGAAACAAAAATAGTACCCCAATGACGTTTGGCTATTTCACTGGTATTGTCAATTAGATTGGCTTTCCTAAGCGCATTGAGAATGGGCTTATATAAAAGCATTACAAAGGCGGCGTTTAAGCCGTTCTTTAGTAGGTTAAAAGGTAAAATATAAGGAATCAGTAATTTGACTACTTCGGCACGGGGAACATTCATAAAGAGCGGCGTGATGAGGTAATTCCAAAGGAGCATCATTGCTGTTGCGCAGATAGCACCAATGATTAATCCGATAGAGGCACCAGATAATGTTCGCCGCCGTTTGTAAATAATAGCAGCTGGGCAGGCGAAAAAGCAGCTAGCTAGGATATTCATAACTAAGCCAATAATCCCAGTATCGCTAATGGTAATCATTTCGATTGTGGAAACAATGAGGGAAACAAACAAAGAGGTAACGGGACCCCAAATGAGACCGCCAATGGTGATGATGACATCTTTGGGATCGTACTTTAGGAAAAGTACAATCGGGATGCGAAAGAATGTAACAGCGGCAAAAGAAAGTGCCACTAGCATAGCAATAATTGTGAGTTTACGTGTGTTGGTTTTCATAGATAAATCCTCCTTCTCTCATCCAGACTTTACTGTCGGTTTTGGAATTGCACCAAATCAATCGTATCAACGATTCGCGGACTTTACCGCCGGTCGGGAGTTACACCCTGCCCTGAAGGGACTTCAATATTTAGTTGCAATCAACATTCTAGCGTGAAGCAGAATAGATGTCAACATAAAATTAAGAGTAACGACCCCTGTATCTTGAAAATTTCTGATTTTGAAAAAAAATCAAAATCAGAAAAAAACAAAACTACAATGAATGATAAAACATCCATTATAATTAAACTCTTAAAAATTAAAGTAGAGTCTAAGGAGAGTTTTATTATGAAGCAGATAAAGCAAGGTAGTAAAATGATACAGAGCATTTTTTTAGGTGTCATTTTACTAATGTTAGGGGTAATTTGGAATAATATGAGCGTTTTGGCTACTGTTGAAACAGAGGAAGCGCCGAAGCAGGGTGTTCATGGCGATGTGCCGTGGCGAATCGAAGGAGTGAGGCCAAATGTGACTTTGTATATTGGTGGAGGTACTTTTGGAGATTCCACAGGTTTAGAAGATACTGATGTGGCTAGTTGGAGAAACTATAAGAATGAAATAACTAGGATTATCTTTGAAGATTCAGTTATAGCGAATGTGAATTCTAGTGGTCTGTTTTTTGATATGCAAGCAACGAGGGTGATAGAAGGTATTGAGAAGCTTGATACAAGTAATGTTACCAATATGCGTGGGATGTTTAGTTCGATGGTATTTGTAGAAGAGCTTGATTTATCTAACTTTGACACCAGCAAGGTTGAAGATATGTCGACAATGTTTGCTGGTTGTAGGAGCTTGACTAACTTAAATGTAACTAGTTTTGATACTAGTAACGTTACAAATATGTCCTCAATGTTCGGTGGGATGTCGCGGTTAGTGCGCTTGGATGTAAGCGGATTTGATACTGCTAAGGTCGAAGATATGGCGACAATGTTCGGTGATAGTCCACAGTTAATGGAGCTAGATGTAACAGGGTTTGACACCAGCAAAGTTAAAAATATGAGTAGAATGTTTGCAGGTCAAGGTAGGAGAACGACTTTAGATTTGACAGGATTTGACACTAGTGAAGTTACTGGTATGGCAGAGATGTTTGATGGTGTCGCGGGTATAGCGAATTTAGATATATCGCATTTTAATACCAGCAAGGTTGAAGATATGTCGGCGATGTTTAGAGGGATGAGTAATTTGACGAATCTAAACAGAGGGGAGTTTGATACTAGTAATGTTGAGAATATGTCAGAGATGTTTCGTAATGTTAGCAAGATGACTAGCTTAGATGTGTCAAGCTTTAATACGATGAAAGTTATTGACATGAATCGGATGTTTAATGGTATGAGTGCTTTAACGAGGCTAGATATAAGTGGTTTTGATACAAGTCAAGTTTCCAATATGAGTAATATGCTGGCAGGTATGCCGCAATTAACGCAACTAGTTCTAGGAGAGGATTTTCAATTTTCTAGTACGGCAGGACTTTCTGATGGTCCAAATGCTCCAGGGAAGTGGCGTGACCTTGGTATGGGCGATGTAGACGATCCTCTAGGTGATAATATTTTTACGTCATCAGAATTTATGCAAGAATATGTGAGTTCTATGGCGGGCCTCTTTGTTTGGCAAACAGACTTACAAGCACTGCGACTTAAAACTGATGTTTTGATATTTGGGGAGGGTGATGCGTCAGCTAGTAAGGTTTCAGAGGTTAGGTACGGCGAAGAGGTGACCTTGACGGCGACAAGAACCGGTGATGAAATATTCAAAGGCTGGTTAGTTGTAGAAGGCAATGTCACGTTAAGTAGTACCACCGATTTAGTTGTGACATTTGAAAATACTGGTGAAGATGTCAAGGTTTACGCAGTGTTTGGTTTGGTTAACGGGTCATTATGGGGTGAGTGGCTATATACTTCTGATGATATGACGCTTGGACTTAGTGATGTAATCAGATGGGGTGAAGATGGTACCTTAAATGATAAAATTAAAGAGCGAGCGGATGTTCGCAGGTACGATGTTTTGGGTGGCAGCGGATATGAGCAGTATGGAACTGTTTTCTTTAGTCAAATAGCAGCACAGGCTGGTGTTCGTTTGGTGGGCTTTAGAATTGATAGTGACATAAATTCGTTGGCAGTAACATTTTCACACATAACTATAGTTGATGATATTGCTCCAGTTATTACGGCGGCTAATAGCTTGGTTACGACCGAGACAGGAAGTGCACGGCCAACGTCATGGACCGAAGTATTTGGCGTTATAGCGATAGATGAAACCGATGATGATATTACGGCAGATATCAGATACAATGTAGATATAGCAGATATTGATATGGATATTGAAGCGATTCATGAGATTATAGCAACAGTATCTGATGAAGCGGGGAATACAATAACCAAGCAATTAACATTTGTAATTGAAGAGTCGGAGGAGCCAGGAACGGGAGAACCAGAGGAGCCAGGGACAGGAGAACCCGAAGAGCCAGGAACGGGAGAACCCGAGGAGCCAGGAACGGGAGAACCAGAGGAGCCAGGAACGGGAGAACCAGAGGAGCCAGGAACGGGAGAACCCGAGGAGCCAGGAACAGGAGAACCAGAGGAGCCAGGAACAGGAGAACCAGAGGAGCCAGGAACGGGAGAGCCAGAAGAGCCAGGAACGGGAGAGCCAGAAGAGCCAGGAACAGGAGAACCAGAGGAGCCAGGAACGGGAGAACCAGAAGAGCCAGGAACGGGTAGTCCAGAAGAGCCAGGAACGGGTAGTCCAGAAGAGCCAGGGACAGGTAGTCCAGAGGAGCCAGGAACAGGAGGTTCGGAAGAGCCAGGAACAGGTAGTCCAGAAGAACCAGGAACAGGTAGTCCAGAGGAGCCAGGAACAGGCGGTTCAGAAGAGCCAGGAACAGGAGGTTCGGAAGAGCCAGGAACAGGAGGTTCAGAAGACCCAGGGGCAGGTAGTTCAGAAGAGCCAGGAACAGGAGGTTCAGACGAGCCAGGGACAGGTAGTTCAGAAGAGCCAGGAACAGGCGGTTCAGAGGAGCCAGGAACAGGAGATTCAGAGGAGCCAGGAACAGGAGGTTCAGAAGACCCAGGGACAGGAGGTTCCAAGGAACCAGGAACAGGCAATCCGGGAGCACCAGGAACAGGAGATTCAGATTCAAATGTTGGCAAGGGTGGATTGCAGGCGGCAGTGGATAGAATTGTGGGTGAGAACTTAAAAGAATTAGAGTATACTAGTGATAGTTGGAAAGCATTACAAGATGCAATAATCAACGCTCAAAAAGTATTGGATAACCAAAATGCAACTCAGGCAGAAATAAATGCGGCATTGCAGGCGGTGTTAAATGCCAGAAATAATTTGGTGAAAGTAGCACCAAGACTACCTATAGGTCCAAATCTATTAACAGGGCAAGGAAGTAGTAGAGGAAGTATGGCACTTATCAAGGGAATTCCGGTGACAGATGATGTGACGAATATAGTGATGTTATCAATGCTGATATTATTTTCTAGTGGGCTAGTAACTATCCTTATAGTATGCAAGAAAAGAGCAAAACAAAAATAAAGCTTATGGGTAAAAGTCTCTATCGAATTTGGATAGAGGCTTTTATAAATTCCGTTCCTATAATAGGGGCGAGGGTTATTTGACAATGGTAGCTTTATATAATTTTTGACAAAAGGTGGATTTTTATTGCTATGTCGTGGTAAGATATTTTTATATTGAGTGAAATATCAAGATATAGGATACAATGACTATCAAGACATAATTAGGAGAAGACATGGGTAAGAATAGAGATAAGAAGACAACAGCGGGAGATGTTCTTTGGTGGATAGTATTAATAATTGCCATTGGTACTTTGATTTTCTCGGCATATAAGGCGATTCCGCTTTTTTTAGAATATAAAGAAGGTACTGATGAATATAATGACTTGCAGCAGTATATGTCGGTTTCGGTGCCGGATACTACGATAGAGCCAGATAAAGCTGTTGTTGAAGGTGAGGTAGTGGTTGAAGCAGAGCCTGGACCCAGTATTGATTTTGCAGCACTAAAGGCAGTAAATGAAGATGTTGTCGGATGGCTTTATATAGAGGCTTTGGAAGATATTAATTATCCGATTGTTCAAGGGCAGGATAACGATTATTATTTACATCGGACAGTTAAGCAAACTTACAATTTCGCGGGTTCTATTTTCCTGGAGATGACTAATAAGCCGGATTTTTCAGACCCACATAGCGTTGTTTTTGGGCACAACATGAAGAATGGTTCGATGTTTGGCCAGCTAAATCAGTTTAGAAAGGCAGAAGTCTATAACAAAAGTCGTTACTTATGGATTTGTACGCCAGATAAGAATTATAAATATGAAATTTTTTCAGTGCAAGAAGTCTTTAGTGATGGTGAAGAATACACCCTGTTTAGTGGTCCATCGCCAGAATTGGTAGATTATGTGAAGCGCATGGAACAACAATCAGAAGTGGCTTTTCCAGAGATTGATGTCAATGAAGATAGCAAGATATTAACTCTTTCAACTTGTACAACAAATACTATAAAGCGTCTTATTGTTCAAGCGATTCGGGTGAACTAAGAGTATAGGAGTAAGATATGTGGCAATATGAAGTTGGTGATATTATTAAAATGAAAAAGCAGCATCCGTGTGGCAGTAGTGAGTGGGAGATTCTTCGAGTGGGAGCGGATTTTCGCTTGAAATGTCGCGGTTGTGCTCATCAAATTATGTTGTCACGAAAAGTAGTTGAGAAAAGTACCAAGGATTTGCGAAAAGGATTGAACAAATAAGGCGAAACGCTTGTAATCAGTGATGAAATGTGATAACATAAATATTCGTGATATATAATTCCTTGTTCCCTACGAAGATAGGGAGCCAGAGACCAAAAGGAGGAAGAGACATGATCAAATATGAATTAGTGTTGATTGTGAATGCAAAGATTGAAGATGAAGCACGCGAAGCTGTTGTTGAAAAGGCGAAAGGATATATTACTCGCTACAATGGTAACGTGACTGACGTTGAAGAATGGGGTAAGAAAAGATTATCTTACGAAATTCAGAAAATGAAAGAAGGCTTCTACTACTTCGTTCAATTCGAATCAGATGCAGAGTGTCCAGCGGAAGTTGAAAAGCACATCCGTATTATGGATAACGTATTAAGATATCTAATCGTTAAAAAAGAAGTCTAGAGTACGAAGACTGTTTAAGAAGACTTCCTAGTGGAGAATTAGTCCGATAGTTTGAATAAATCGAACATTCGTTTAATCTAAATTTAGCAAGTCGAACATAAACGAAGCTCAAAGTTTGTTTAGTAACCAACAAAACAAAACTAGAGAGGAAAAAATATGAACAAAGTAATTTTAATGGGACGTTTAACTAGAGATCCAGAGGTACGTTACTCTTCAGGAGAAAATTCATTAGCAATTGCTAGATATACCCTAGCGGTGGATAGAAGATTTAAGCGTGATGGTGAGGCAACGGCTGATTTTATTAGCTGTGTAGCATTTGGCAGACCGGCTGAGTTTGCTGAGAAATACTTCCGTCAAGGAATTCGTATCACTGTCAGTGGACGAATCCAAACTGGTAGTTACACCAACCGCGATGGTCAAAAAGTATACACTACAGAAGTAGTTATTGAAGAGCAAGAATTTGCTGAAAGCAAAAGTGCAAGTGAACATGCGAGTGCTAATTATAGTACACCAGTTGATGCTCCAGCACCTGAAGCACCAAGTGCAGCGACAGCAGATGGGTTTTTGAATATCCCAGATGGCATTGAAGAAGAATTGCCATTCAACTAATTTTGATAGGAGGTAAAGCTAATGGCTTACAATAGAAGTGAAAGATCTGATTCTCCAATGAAGAGAAGAGGCGGCGGTGGACGCAGAAGAAAGAAAGTATGCGTTTTCTGTGGTAAAGAGCATGAAGAGATTAACTATAAAGATGTTAATAAATTAAAGAAATACATTTCTGAAAGAGGGAAAATTCTTCCTCGCAGAATTACTGGCAACTGTGCAAAACACCAAAGAGCTTTGACAGTTGAAATTAAAAAGGCAAGACACGTGGCGTTGATGCCATACGTCTTGGACTAGACCCATAAACAGAGGGTTTGCGAGATATTAAAAATAATTTCACACCACTTTTGGGTGTCAAATGAGAACAAAATTAACCGTTATCGCTGGTTGCGATGGCGGTTTTTGTTGTGAAAATAAAACAATGTGGAACTTGACTAGTAGTTAGTATAATTATATAATAGAAACGAACATAAGTTCTGAAAAGGCGGTGGATGATGAGTAAAGGTATATTAACAGAGTTGGAAGTGAAGAACAGTAAGGTCAGAGTTATGAGAGTTGGCGAAGTGGATTATATTTCGCTGACAGATATAGCTAAATATCAAAATTCCACTGATCCATCTTTCACAATCAAAAACTGGTTGCGAAGAATCAATACAATTGACTACGTAGGATTGTGGGAGGAGTTGAGTAATGATAATTTTAATTTGGTCGAATTCGACCAAATTAAAACAGAGTATGGAAAAAATTCTTTTTCAATGTCGCCGACACAGTGGATTAAACGCACAAATGCTATTGGCATTATATCTAAGGGCGGAAAGTATAGCATGGGAACATTCGCACATCCTGATATAGCCTTTGAGTTTGCAAGTTGGTTGTCTCCGGAATTTAAATTGTATCTCATTAAAGAGTTTGAACGGTTGAAAACAAATGAAGCGTATCAAAATGATATAGAGTGGAATGTGAGGAGAATACTTAGTAAAACGAACTATAAAATCCATACAGATGCCATTAAGGAAAAGTTAATAGTGCCAGTGCTAACGAAGCAGCAAATAAACTATACTTATGCTAGCGAAGCAGATCTACTTAACGTTGCGCTATTTGGAATGACGGCTAGAGAGTGGCGCAAGCAAAATCCGAACGCGGATGGAAACATCAGAGATTATGCTAGCATTGAACAGCTAATTGTTTTGTCGAATATGGAAAGTGCTAACTCTATAATGATAAGAGAAAATGTGGCACAAAATGTTAGACTTGAAAAATTGAATGGTTATGCAATGGTTCAGCTAGCGTCATTGAAAAGTAACACAAACATTAAGAAAGTAAGAGACATAGCTGATACTATGATTAAGGGGATTAGAGCTGAAGAGTGAACTATTATAGGAATAACGAATTCATGTTTCTGACGAGGAATGGTATGCCATATAGTAGCAACGAAATGGACGCTTTGATTAGAAGGATAATAGAAAAAACAATTCTGGTGAAGGAATTGCGATGAAATACTTCTCATCGCATATTATGCGACACTCTTTCACTACAAGATGTTTTGAAGTGGGAATAGACGTAAAGATTATACAATCAGTATTGGGACGTTCTCGAATAGAGACTACTATGGGCATTTTATGTACATTTTTGCAATTAATAACCAAATCTATATCCACTTCTAGATAACTTTATTCTTGTAAGTTCCATTCATCCAAGCATCCAAAGCAATCTCGGCTCGTAATTGCATTGATTCGACCGAAGCAAAGGCAAGATGAGGCGTTACAGTTGCATTTTTGCTGTGTAATAGCAGATGTGCCGTTTGCTGATAACTTAGTTTATAGTGGTCGTAATTATACAGCACCAGGTTTTGGGTCGGGAAAATACCCTGGCTATTTTGATTCGCCAGAAGGTATGGTATACTGGAAATTGACAGAGTGATGAGTGTATTTAAAGTAGAGAATTGTCAAGTGAATGAAGGTTATATAGAAGTGTTGAAACAAGCACTTAGATAGGGAGGAATATGAAGAATCTGTGCGGTTTAGGAATTATTTTACTGATTAGCTTTATCGGCGAGATGGCTAATTACTTATTGCCATTGCCAATACCGGGAAGTATATATGGTCTAATATTACTGTTCGTACTCCTGCAAGCACGGGTGATTCCCTTAGAAATGATTAAGGCGGTTAGCTCGTTTTTGATTGAAATTATGCCGGTTATGTTTGTTCCAGCAACTGTTAAGCTGATGGAATCATGGGGGATTCTGGCTCCTCGTATTTTCTCTTTTTCAATAGTAACAATTGTTTCAACAATCGCCGTTATGGTGGTTGCTGGAAAAGTGGCGCAAAGGATACTTGATGAAAGGCGGGGGAATGATGAAAGAGATATTGACTAGCTCAATCTTTTTAGGAGCAATGATTACACTATTGGCATTTGAACTTGGAAGAATAATTCAAAGGAAATTAAAGCTGGTTATCTTTAACCCGATATTAATAGGTACGGTAGCCGTTATTGCTTTTTTGCTGTTGGCGGATATTTCGTATGAGGAGTATAATGAAGGTGCCAAATATATTACTTATCTGCTGACACCAGCAACTGTTTGTCTAGCAGTGCCGTTCTACGAGCAGCTTGCTGTATTTAAAAAGAATGTCGGGGCGATTATTGCTGGAATTACGGCGGGGGTATTGACATCGCTTGGGTCGATTTTTGTATTTGCCCTCTTATTTAGTTTTAGTACGGCGGAGTATGCCACCTTATTACCCAAGTCAATTACAACAGCTATTGGCATTGTGTTGGCAGAGGAGCTTGGGGGAATGGGAACAATTACGGCATTGATGATTATTATGACGGGACTAGCTGGTAATATTGTGGCGGTGCCGATATGTAAGTTGTTTGGTATCAATAATCCCGTTGCCAAAGGGGTTGCTATTGGTACGTCAGCCCATGTGGTAGGTACGGCGAAAGCAATTGAATTAGGTGAAGTAGAAGGAGCGATTAGTTCGGTGGCAATAGCGGTTTCGGGATTGATGACAGTATTAGGAGCATCTATTTTTGTTAGACTAATCTAGGGTAGAGTAGAAGCATGATTAATGAAAGCGTCATATATAGAGGATATGCCAAATAATTACTAATAGCATTTATACAAGTCGGTAAAGGATGGAATAATATATCTTTGTGAGAGCATTTCGTGAATGCTTGCACTATAGATATTTATTCCATCTTTGTGATTGTGGTGAATATCTGTAATTGCGGATTTTCTAATAAACCCTTAATAATTAAAAGATTTAATAATAAAAATTGACATGCGAAGAAAAAACGCATATAATCATAATACAAACGACAATAAGTGGCAAAATTGCGACCAAAAACGTGATTTAAATTAAAGATTTTAATTAATGAGAAAGAGGTGGAAAAATGGAGGGATTATTTCAATATTTTATGCCCGTAAAGTTATGTGTGGGTGCGGGAGAATCAAGGAAGGTTAGCCAATACATAAAGGGGGACAATATCTTTATTATTTCGGACCCGTTTTTATATCAAAACGGGCTAGCGCAGACCATCGGTGATAGCCTAGCGGGCAAAAATGTCAAATACTTTTTTGAAGTAGAACCCAATCCTTCGTGTGAAAGTGTTGATAAAGCGGCAGGGCAGGCTCGCGAGATGAAAGCTGATTGTGTTATTGGCTTAGGTGGAGGAAGTGCCCTTGATGTATCTAAAATAGTTTCTTGTCTTGTAACCAATGAAGGAAGTATCTATGACTATTATGCTGGTGGAAGCCGACAGCTTAAGAAGCGGGAGATAACCTTGATGTGTATTCCAACGACGGCGGGGACGGGAAGCGAGGTCACAAATGTTGGAGTGTATACCAATAAAAAGGCAGGCATTAAGATGCCGATGGTAAATGATGAATTATGGGCGGATTATGCGGTGGTTGACTATGAATTGACATATACCTTACCAGCAGCAATGACGGCTTCGACGGGGATGGATGCCTTTTGTCATGCGATAGAGGCGTATTGGAATAAAGGCGCAAATCCCGTGTGTGATATGCTGGCAATTGGGGCGATGGAATTAGTGCTTAATAATATAGAGATAGCATGTCAGAAGCCACAGGATGATGAAGCAAGAGCGAAGATGATGGAGGCGAGCTTGATTGCTGGAATCGCTTTTAGTCAGACGAGAACTACTGGCGTGCATGCCTTAAGCTTCCCTTTGACAACCGAGTTTCACGCTAATCATGGGACGGCGTGTGCGATAACCTTGCCGGCGTTTATTAAGATTAGCGAAGAAAAGCAAGGTGAAAAGATGAAAAGATTAGCGAAATATCTGGGCTATAACACGGTTGATGAATTGGCAAACGGCATTTGGGCGCTTATGAAAAAGATTGGTTTGCCAGTGCGATTGAGTCAGTTAGGCGTGAAAGAGACGGATTTGCAACATATTACGGAAGTTGGTTTAGGTGCAGTGATTATGCAATTAACACCAGCGACAATGAATGAGGAAACAGTTTATCAATTATTGCAATCAATATTGTAGAAGGAGAGGGTGAGATGGAGCAAGGTGTAAGGGCAATTGAACAAAAGGCAAACGAGATTCGACAATTGTCGATAAAAGCGATTGGGGAACTTGGTGTTGGGCATATTGGTGGGACGTTGTCGATATGTGATGTTATAGCTGTTTTGTTTTTTGGTGAAATGAAAATCGACTCCAAGAATCCAGAAATGGAAGAGCGAGACCGATTTGTTTTGTCAAAGGGTCATGGTGGGCCAGCGGTCTATGCCGCTTTAGCGCTTAGAGGTTTTATTGAAGTGGCAGATTTGGATACGCTTAATCGACCCAATACGAAATTACCAAGTCACTGCGACCGGAAGCTGACCAGAGGAATTGACATGTCGACGGGTTCGTTAGGACAAGGTTTTTCGGTGGCGGTAGGAATGGCGGTAGCGGGTAAGATGGATAAAAGTGATATTTATGTCTACACAATTATCGGCGACGGCGAGAGTCAAGAAGGGCAAATATGGGAAGCGGCGATGTTGGCAGGGAGTAGACGTTTGGGAAATATTGTTGCTTTTACGGATTACAACCATATGCAGCTTGACGGATACACGGATGAGGTGAATGGATTAGAGCCTTTAGATGAAAAGTGGAAGGCGTTTGGCTGGCATGTTCAAGTCGTCGATGGGCATAATATTGAACAATTACTGTATGCAATTAGAGTGGCGAAAAATAATAAAGAAAAGCCTTCAATGATTATTATGAATACGGTAAAAGGCAAGGGTGGTTATTTTTGTGAAGGACAGGTATCTTCTCACAATATGCCAGTATCAAAAGAGATGTGGATGAAGGCGGTGGAGATGCTAGAAAGGGGGAACGAATAAAATGATTTTAGAAGACCGATGGCTCAGAGAGACATATGTTGATTTGCTAATTGAAAGCGCGAGAAAAGACAAGCGAATTGTGATTGTTGAAGCAGATTTGATGAAGGCGGCAGGAACCAATAGATTTGCGGAAGAATTCAAAGAGCGGACAGTTGATGTGGGTGTTGCCGAGAGCAATATGATAGGGGTTGCCGCGGGGATGTCAGCGATGGGAAAGCTTCCCTTTACGCATACATTTACAGCATTTGCGACTAGGCGGGTGTGTGATCAAGTGACTTTATCGGTGGCGTATGCTGGCTTGAATGTCAAGATGATGGGAAGTGACCCGGGGATAACGGCAGAATATAATGGTGGAACCCATATGAGCATGGAGGATGTTTCGATTATGAGAAATGTTCCAGGAATGGTTATTTATGAGCCGGTAGACAGTGTTCAACTGACCAATATTTTTCCACAAATATTAGCGCATGAGGGACCGCTTTACATTCGGCTGCTGCGGAGGAATGCCGCCCAGGTATATGAAGAAGGGACGAAGTTTACCTTAGGGAAGGGGTGCGTAGTTGCAAAAGGTTGTGATGTTACTATTTTTGCTAGCGGAATTATGGTGGCTGAAGCAATGATGGCACGAGATGAATTGCTAGTAGAAGGGATTTCGGCGGAAGTGATAGATATTCATACGATTAAGCCGCTGGATGAAGAGCTGGTGATTAAGAGTGCAAGCAAGACAAAAGCGGTTGTTGTTGCCGAGAATCATTCAATAATTGGTGGTCTTGGTAGTGCGATTAGTGAAGCCTTAGGAGAGCATCAGCCAACCTTGATACAACGAGTGGGTGTTAAAGACCATTTTGGCGAAGTGGGATTGACACCATTTTTAAAAGAAAAGTATGGACTTACCAAAAAGGAAATTATCGCCGCCGCAAAATGTGTAATTAAAAGAAAGGAAACGGCATGAAGAAGGTACTAATAGGATCGGATAAGTCAGGATTTGAATTGAAAGAGGCGCTTAAGGTGCATTTGATAGAACAAGGATATGAAGTAAGTGATTGTGGAACAACAGATGTGGAAGCGCCTAAGGGATATTTCATAGTAGCGCCGATTGCAGCACAAAGGATTGCTGATAAAGAATTTGAAAAAGCAATTCTTATTTGTGGAACGGGAATGGGGATGGCGATTGTAGCGAATAAGTATCAAGGAGTCTATGCTGCTGTTTGTGAAAATACATATGCCGCTGAGAAGAGTCGGGCAATTAACGATGCTAATGTTTTGACGCTGGGTGGCTGGATTACTGGTGAAATAGTTGGCTGTGAGATTGCTGATAAGTTCTTGCAAACTGAGTTTACCGAGAACCTAGAGATGTGGCGACAAGAATTTTTAAGAAATGCTCGTGAAAAAGTAAAAGAAATTGAAAATAACATTTACCAATAGGAGGGAATTATGAAATATTTTTTGGATAGTGCCAAGATAGATGAGATTAAATATGCATATGAGAATTATTGTATTGATGGAGTGACGACCAACCCTAAGCATATCAAGCTGAGTGGTAAGCCATTTATGGAAGTGGTCAAGGAGATTGCTGCCTGGATTAAGGCGAGTGGTTTGGAAGGAGCGGATACTTTCCCGGTATCATTTGAAATTGACCCATTTCTAGAAACGGCGGCAGAAATGATAAGTGCTGCTAAAGCGGTATCGGCTTGCTGTGAGAATTATGTGATTAAGATTCCTTGTAATGAACAGGGGTTGATTGCGGCTAAGAAGCTGGAAAAAGAGGGGGTTAGGACGAATGTTACGCTAGTCTTTTCGGTGTCTCAGGCTATTCCGGTGGCGAAATTAGGAGCTAAATTTGTGTCACCATTTGTTGGCTGGAAGGAGAATAGCGGAGATAGTGGCGAGTATATCGGTGATATTGTGCAGGTTTATGATAACTATGGATATGATACGGAAATAATTGTTGCAGCAGTGAGGAATGGAAAGCAAATCGGTGATTATGCAGCAATGGGTGCGGATATTGTGACCTGTGGACTTGGAGTTTATCAAGAAAGCTTTGAACATCCTTTTACAACCTATGGATTAGGGGTATTTCGGGAAGCGTGGGAGCAAACGGCTAAATAAAACGAAGGAGAGAGGTTATGAAGCAGAGAGTGAAAATAGGCGTGGTGTGTCTGGCTAGAACCACGTATGAACATGAAACAGCACAAAAGATGTATGGTGAGACCATCGATAAACTAACGAAAATTGAAAATGTAGATTTCTATTTTGAAAGAGATTGTATCATTGAAGTAGAAGACGCCAAAGCGTCAGCTAAAAGGATTCTTGCTGAAGATGTGGATGGCTTAATAATTATTAGCGGGACTTTTCACCTAGGGCATTTGGCGTTGATTTATGCCAAAGATATTAAAAAGCCATTTCTGTTATGGGCACCAAGTGAGCTGCCATATGATGGTGGGAAGATTAGATTGAATTCGGTATGTGGAATTAATTTGAATGCATCTAACTTATATAAGGTGGGCAAGGATGATTGCTTTTTTGTCTTTGGTGATACGATTGATGAAGAATGGATTGATGCCCTGCGAATTAAAGCAGCACTTGAACGAGCGCATATTGGTTTGGTCGGCTATCGGGCCCATGGTTTTTTTAATGTTGGTGTCGATGACTTGGATTTGTATAAGAAAACGGGAATACTAATTGACCACTATGAAATTGCAGATATGTTCATGGAAGAATGTCGGGAAGAAGAGCTGGAAATACAACTTGGAGAAGTGAAGCGATTATATACATGTAATGAGGTTAGTGAGGAGCAGGTTGAGAAGGTGGCGCGTTTGTGTGTGAGTGCCAAGAAATTTATTGAGAAGAATGAATTAAGTGCGGTGGCAGTAAGGTGTTGGCCAGAATTTGCGTCAGCATATGGGGTGTCACCATGTGCGTCAATGTCAATTTTGCAGTCGAAAGGATATATTATGTCCTGTGAGGGCGATGTTGAAGGTGCACTTTCGATGCTAGCGGGAGCGGCTATTGGCGTTGAAACGCCGTATCTAGCTGACTTATCACAGGTTGATATTGAGCAGGATTTTGCTTTGATGTGGCATTGTGGAGTGGCGCCAGCCAATCTTTGGGATGGTCAAAGTGATAGAAGTCTTGATACTTATTTTGCTGGTGGTAAAGGTGTTACGGCGGGGTTTGTAATGAAGCAAGGGCATGTGAATATGATGCGTATTGATACCGCTAGAGGTAAAACGAGAATGTTTTTAGGAGCAGGTGAAAGTATTGCGATGGAAAAGCAGCTTTGTGGGACTTACTGTAAAGTACGTTTTGAAAAAAGCGTTGATGAGGTTTTTAATCTAGTCTGCGAAACGGGGATTGCTCATCATGTCGCGATGTACTATGGCGAATATCGCTCGGTGTTAAGAAAAGCGGCTAAGATGTTGAACTTTGAAGTGATTGAAAGCTAGGAGGAAGAGTGATGGAATATAAAGGAAGGCTTCATGAATCGGTGGTGAAATTCCCACAGACAGACATTTGGATGGATTCTTGCGGTGAGGAAGAACTAGAATATGGTTTAGAGCGGGGGATAGTCGGAGCAACTAGTAATCCGATTATCGTTGGTGCAGTCATTAAGAATGAGTTGGCGATATGGGAAGGTCGTATAAAAGAATTAATTGTTGAGATGGCAGATGCAGATGAGGATGAAATTGCATGGGAGCTAATCCATGAGATTGGAAGATTGCGGGCGCGGAAATTATTACCGCTATTTAATGAATATCAAGGTCTAAAGGGGCGGATGTCAATTCAGACAAATGCTAAATATTATCGAAGTACGAAAAAGATGGTGGCTCAAGCAATGGTTCTGAATGGACTTGCCGAGAATATGCAAATCAAAATGCCGGCAGGAAAAGCGGGAATTGCTGCAATGGAAGAAGTAACTTATCTAGGCGGCAGTATTAATGCGACGGTTTCTTTTACAGTTGCTCAAGCAGTAGCGGTAGCAGAGGCGGTTGAGCGTGGGATGAAGCGTAGAGCGGATGAGGGGCTTTCCAATGAATCGTTGGCACCAGTGTGTACAATTATGATTGGTCGGACTGACGATTGGATGAAACAATATGCAAGTGAAATGGGTATGGTGGTGCAACCAGAAGCGTTGGAATGGGCGGGGGTTGCCGTAATTAAAGAAGCATACCGAATCTATAAGGAAAGAGGATATCGGACGAAATTATTATCGGCAGCCAATCGAAATCAATACCATTGGTCGGAATTATTGGGTGGTGATTTAGCGCAAACAATTAATTATGGCTGGCATAAGCTGTTGAATGACTGTGATGTTGAAGTGGTTAGTCGAATTGATAAGCCTGTTTCACCAGAGTATATGGCGGAGCTTAGAAGGATTCCAGAATTTATTAAATCATTCGATGAGAAGGGGATGGTAGCAGAAGATTTTGAAAAGTATGGTGCCTTTAGAAATACGCTGACAACTTTTATTGCTGGATACGATGAGCTATGCCGATTAATTAGAGGTTATATGATATGAAAATAAAGAAGGCGGTTCCCTTGCTCTTGCTGCCGCTGGTCTGGGGCTGTTATTATGTAGCGAGCCAGCAAGCGGTGTCGCGGATGTCGGTCTTCTCGGTGGGTGTGCTAATTCGTTTTATTACAATGGTTTTCCTTTTGGTTATCATGGCTAGAAAGAAAGAGTTGAAACGATTGGTTCAGGTCAAAGGGGTTTTGCTGAGGTTATTGTTAGTGGGATTATTGGGGTACTCTCTTGATTTGACGGCATTTTTGGGGCTGACTTACGCACCAGCGGGTGTAGGGGCGGCAATCTTGCAATGTGATATTATTTTTATCAATTTGTTATCGATGATTATTTATAAGGAACGATTCACAAAGCGTGACTGGGGATTTGTTTTAGTGATGCTAATGGGTGTGTTCTTAGTAATGAATATCAACTTTAAGGAGATGGATATTGCCAACAAAGGGAATATATACTTTGTCCTAAGTGCTTTGTTTGTATCAATTAATGCTTTCGTAATTAAAAGTGCCCAAACTGATAAGCACAATCCAGTCCCGGATAATGTGGTCGCTTTTTATAATAATTTCGTGACGATGGTGCTGTTTCTAATCTCAGCAACGTTTATGGGCACCTTAAGTCAGATTGAAAGAGTGGTTGAAAACAAAGCGCTGTTAATAGCGATATTATGTGCTGGCGTAGGGCAAACATTGGTGTATATGGTGTATTATCATAATCTGCGCAATAACCCGGTATGGATTGTTAAGGTCTGTGTACTCTTGATGCCAGTTGTATCGATGACGGTGAGCTTCTTGTTGTTTGGAACGGGGATTAAGTTGATTCAGTGCCTGGGAATTCTGATTGTTTTAGGTGGAGCATTTGGAATCTTAACCGAACAAAAAAGAAAAACGGTGGAAAACTTATAGTTTTCCGCCGTTTTGGAAGAAGTTTTGAATGATGGTAGTTGCTGGCCCCAGGACATCTAATTGCAAGTTGAAACGACTAAATCTTACTGTGCCGGTATTGGTGTATTGGGAAAGCTGGGTGTGCAATTCTTTTTGGATTAAGGGGTTCTCGAATAATTCGCCATAAAGTACGACCTTTTTAGGGGCGAGCATACAAATGGCATTGCGAATGGCGATGGCTAGGTAGTATATTGCTCGGTTGAGCGCAACCATCACGGCAGGGTCTTCGGCCTCGTAGGCTTTAACAACAAGTGCCATGGTGACATTCTCGGGGAGTCCGCCAGTTAGATTGTATAGGAAGGGCGTTGATTCTTTGGATAGAACATTGATAATGGCACCTTCAATTGAATCGTAACTAGCAATGGTCTCGAGGCAACCGGTATTACCGCAGACACAAGGTGAGCCGTTTGGGTCGGAAATCATATGCCCAAGTTCAATTGCCTGGAAGTCTTGGATGCTTAAGAAGGTCTTGCAAATCAGCCGAGCAGCACCAACACCAGGACCATACTTGATGAATAATAGGTCGTCGGGATATTCCATATGAGAAAGAAAATACTCGCCATGTGCTAAGGCACAGATGTTATTGGTTAACATAACTGGTATCTGCAATTCTTTTTGGAGCTGTTTGACAACGGGAACATCATTTTCCCAAATACCATAAGAACGAAGGCTAATACCAGCATGTGCGTCAACAATACCATTAGCACTAACGCCTAGACCGATGAGAATATAATTATTTAAAATATCATTCTTGTCAAGGTGGGTAGTTAAAGCATCACAAACTTTAGCAAGAATTAACTGGGAGTTCTTGTGGCAGTCGGTGGTAGCGATGGTATCTTCGAACAAAATGGTGTTTTCTAAGTCGATACAGAGCATGCGGAATTTGTGGCGGGTGATGTATATTCCAACGGAGACGTATTTCTTGGTGTTGATTCTTAGGATTATTTCTTTGCGACCTTTGCGATTAGAAGATTCTTCGCTGGTAGCTTCGTAAAGAATACCTTCACTTATTAAATCGTTAGCAATCAATGTAATAGCAGCCGGAGTAAGCCCTAAAAGGTTGGCGATTTCTTTGCGTGAAATGCCACCGCTTTGATGGACTAGATTGAGAATGGAGCTGCGATTTTTGATTTTTACGTCTAACATGTTAATGCCGTTTGAATTTTGTCTCATGATAATAGTTACTTCCTATCGATTATATTTCAGTTCTATATTAGGACCGGTGATGCCGGCGTGTGCCCCTAAAGTAGCGGGACGGCTGTCAGGATGAGCGATTAGCCATTTGTTGCGCATCCAAAGCAATGGTTCGATGGTGTCCGTTAAAGGGCTATTAAGGTCAAGCGGTTCGTTGGTTCCTAAGGGCAGGATAACAAGGCACTTGAAGCCGTTATTATCTACCCTGCAAGGAGCGAAGTGAAGCGTTGTGCTATATAATTCACAAGCACTACCAGCGGGCAGATAAAAGGCTTCGACTAATTTCGCGGAATAAGTATTGTTGGTAATATCGCTTAGATGACCAAGTAGTAGAACAAGAGGTGTTATGGCGATGTTTATTTCACTGCTCTTATGATATTCTAAGGCGTTTAGGGTGTTGCCGTTACCGTTACAAAAGCCGACTTGAATAGGCATTTCGCCATAACATAACGATGAAAGAAGAGCGGATACGGCGCAATTAGTAAGGGCGGTATCATTGCCGACATAGATATTACCTTTATCGGGAATCGCACGCTTTTTCATTATGTGTAGGTACTCGCTGAAGTCAAAGTCTTTGATTTCTTTGCCGTATCTGGCAAAAGAAGGGCTTTTGATAGTGTGAATTGGTAAGTTGGGGTTAAGCTGTTGAAGCTCTTTGATAGTAGTCATATGTATCTCTCCTATATAGTATAATGCATAAAAGGTGTTGTGTAAATTATAGTTTTGTGAAAAAAGGGACAAAGAAGCATGAATAAATTAAAACGATTAATTATTAAAAAGAAAACTTTCATTGGAATGATGGTATCACGAAAAAGAGAAACGAGCAAGTGGTAAAAATAAAAAGACAAAATAAATGCGAAAACGTCTTTACAATTGGTAAAAAATACAGTATAATTCCAAGCAACAAAAGAAATATTGGTGAAAAAGCACATAAATAGCGAAAAAGCTATAACGGGTTATTTTTCCAAGACACAAGAAACAAGGTCTTTTTTTAGCCAATAAATTAAAAGGGTTAATTAAAAGGCGAGAAACCATTCTCAGTAAAAATGCTGAGAAAACATTTAAAAATTAGGAGGATTGTATGAAAAGAAGGATAGCGGTACTATTGGCAGTATGTCTTAGTGTGACAGGGTTGTTAACAGCCTGTGGAGGAAGCACAAAGAAAGATGAGGCGGGTCAGGCAGATAGTGAAGTAACAACAGAAGCTAAAGCACCACAAGAGGAAGCAACAGAAGTAAGTTCAGAAGAGCTGGTTACTTTGACGTTTCCAAGTATCTGGGTGGGCAGTGATAGTAAGGCAGAAGCATTTGGCAAGATGATTAGCGATTTCAATGAAGAAAACAAAGGCAAAATTGAAATTCTAGTAGAAGAGCAAACAGATTATGATGCATACCGTGATAAGATTAGAACCCAAATATCGACAGGAAATGCGCCTGATATTTTCACCGTAGAGTCGTTTGCTGATGTTCAGTTATTTGCTGAATCAGGCAAATTGATGGATATGACCAACTTCTTGGCAGAGGGCACAATGACAGAGCGCTTCGTTGAAGGACTTGTCGAAAAGGCAAAGGTCAATGGGGTCAATTATGGCTTCCCTTATGAGAATGCCTACATTCCAGCAATGTATAATATGTCATTATTCGAAAAGGCAGGTATAACAGAGATACCAAAGACATATGATGAGTTATGGGTAGCCTGTGAGAAGCTTAAGGAGCAAGGGGTCTTCCCGATTACGCAGATGACCAATGATAATGCATGGACTTCAATGCTGTGGTATTCATATGCAGTAGCATCTTGTGGCGGTGCCGATGTCTATGAACGAGGATTAGATGACCCTGCTTTTGTAGAAGCGGCGGAAATCATCAAGAAAATGTTTGACTATACTTCTTCAGATGCGATTGGCGCTGATGCCACAGTAGTTAATGGTCATTTCTTCAATGAAAGAGCAGCAATTTATACCAATGGTTCATGGATTCTTGGCAGGATTCAAAGTGAAGGTGCCGAAGGCCTATTTGATAGCATTGAAATTGGTTCAAGCCTTGAATTTAATGGTGAAAACGGTGGTGGATATCTAAATGTTGTTCAGGCGTATATATGTGCCGGGAAACAAGAAGATCCAGCTAAGGAAGCGGCTGTTTTGAAGTTCTTTGAATTTATTACACAGGAAGATAAAATTGTTGAACTATCGAATTCGTCAGGCTCAACATTTGCGATTGATACAGATGTGGCAAATATCGAGAACAGATTGCAAGCAGAGATTATCACTAAAGGTTCAGAAGCAAATTACACAATTGGGCATTTTCAGGGCTCGGTTCCTACGGCAACAGCAAATGCTTTCCCAGCTGCACTTGAATCATTGGTCTTAGGTGATGTAGATGCACAAGGCTTTGTTGACATATTAAAAGCGGCGAAATAGTAGGGATTAGATGAACCATAATTAAAAGAGGCGAGTATATCGGTGGCATAATACCACCGATATACTTGACTTAAGGAGGAAGAAAATGAAGGTCAGAAAGAGTGATAGAATAGGGATAGTACTTTTTTTGATACCGGCGATGTCATTATTTATTGTATTCTTTGTTGTGCCAATCATTTCCATATGTTATCAAAGCTTGTTTGAGTGGAATGGGATTAGCGATGCGAAATTTGTTGGAATTACAAATTACAAGGAAATATTAAGTGATCCGGTTTTTATCAGAAGTATCAGAAACAATGTTATATGGGCGTTGGCAGCATGTTGTATTCAAGTACCACTGGCACTTTTGATGGCACTTATATTGTCAACCAAACCAAAATGCTGGAAATTTTTTAGGACAGTTTATTTTTTTCCACAGGTTATTTCGGGAATTGCCATTGCGATGCTTTGGTCAGCGGTGTTTAATAGTGAATTTGGGATTTTGAATGGACTATTAAAAATGGTCGGGCTAGAGAATTTGACGAAAAATTGGTTGGGTGATCCGAAAACAGCATTCCTTTGCGTATTGTTATATGGGCTTTTGTATATTGGTTACTATATGGTCATTATGATGGCGGGGATTACGAATATTGACGAAAGCTATTACGAGGCAGCTAGAATTGATGGTGCGAATAGATTTCAAATGAATATCCATATTACGATACCACTAATAAAATATTCGATAGTTACTTGCGTTACTTTGGCGGCTATTTTTGGTCTTCGAACATTTGAACAAGTGTATCTGCTGACTAATGGTGGACCGGCTAATAGAACCTCAGTAGTGGTGCTATATTTATATAATCAGATGCGAAATAATAATTACGGTGGGGCCAATGCATCTAGTGTTATGTTGGTACTGACAGGTGCGTTCGTGATTATCTTGATTAGAAAAATAGCTAGTGAAAAGAAAGAAAAGATGGAAGCATCAGGAGTGGAGGAAAGTTGATGAGCAAGAACATAAGAAAAAGAGTTAATCATAAAACGCCACTGCAAATAGGAGGTAGTGTAGTCAAGTGGATATTGATATTGTTTTTTGCGATTTATACATTATTTCCGCTACTGTGGTTGTTGGTTACTTCGTTAAAGACAAATGCAGAATTTTTTGCAAATCCCTTCTCTTTTCCAGCAGTACCGCAATTCTCTAATTTTGTGAATGCGTTTCAGCAAGCTAACTTAGGCCGAATGATAGTTAATTCAATTACGGTGTCGGCAGTGGCAACCTTTTTAAATGTTATGATTGCGGCAATGGCGGCGTATTCGATATCACGATTTAAATTTAAGGGGCGCGAGATTCTTTTTGCCTTAATTTCAGCAGGCGTAATGGTTCCGCTTAATGCCTTGATGGTACCATATTTTACGATTTTTTCAAAAGCAGGACTGATTGATTCGTTAAATGCCCTTCGGATTTTATATACAGCTATTGGGCTGCCGATTTCCGTATTTATTATTCGGGGGTTTATGGATAGCTTCCCAGTAGAAATTGAAGAGGCGGCATATATTGATGGATGTGGCTTCTTTGGCAGGTTTTTTAAGATGGTTTTGCCACTGACGAAGACGGGCTTAGTAACAGCAGCGACCTTCCAGTTTCTGACTTGCTGGAATGAATTTGTTTATGCTAATTTGCTGACATCATCGCCACAGAGTAAAACAATTCAGATTGGAATACGTTACTTTACTAATCAGTTTACCACTGATTATGTATCAATGTACGCCGCAATTATTATTGCGATTGTCCCTAGTGTGTTGGGGTACATTTTGTTCCAAGAGCGTGTAATGTCGGGACTTACAAGTGGAGCAGTAAAAGGATAATTAGGATAACTTAACTTAAAACTATTTTAGGAGGAAAAGAGATGAGAAGAGCATTTATATGCCCAACCAAGTATGTTCAAGGGGAAGATGAAATTTTGAATTTGGGATATTTTGTCAAAACATTTGGCAAGTCGGCACTATTAATAGCACATCCAGATGATGTTGCAAGAGTAAATGATAAAATAGAAGCAACAAAGGCTAAATATGGAGTAACTTTTGTAGAAAGCGGCTTCACAGGTGAATGTTCAAGACAAGAAGTAGCACGCTTGCAAGAGGTGGCGAAAGCAAATAATTGTGCTTGTACAATCGGACTTGGTGGTGGTAAGGCAATTGATACTGCTAAGTGTGTAGCGGAAGGTGAAGCACTTATTATTGTACCGACAATTGTAGCCACAGATGCACCAACAAGCCATTCGGCAGTTCTTTATACACCAGAGGGTGCGTTTGATGACTATGCATATTTCAAGCAGAGTCCTAGTGTTGTGATGATTGATACCACGGTGATTGCTAAAGCGCCAGCACGCTTTTTAGTATCGGGCATGGGTGATGCGTTATCGACGTATTTTGAAGCAAGAGCAACACAGGCTTCATATGCGAATGTTAATGCGGGCTTGCCCTGTGGTGTTAGAGAAGGCTTTACTAATGGTACTAAGGGAACCAATGCGGCAATGGCTTTAGCGAAGCTTTGCTATCAAACATTATTAGAAGATGGCGAAAAAGCTCTTGAAGCTTGTCAGGCGGGCTGTGTAACACAGGCTCTTGAGAATATTATTGAAGCAAATAGCCTGCTTTCAGGACTGGGTTTTGAAAGCGGTGGATTGGCAGGAGCTCATGCTATTCATGATGGTTTGACAATACTTGAAGGAAGTCATGGCTATTTCCATGGTGAAAAGGTTGCTTTTGGCACATTGGCACAACTTGTTTTAGAAAATGCTCCGCAAGAAGAGCTTGAAGAGGTTCTTGGCTTTTGTTTAAAGGTTGGCTTGCCAGTTTGTTTAAAGGATATTGGGGTAGAAGGTATTACGGATGAGGAGCTAATGGAGGTTGCTGAGAAATCTTGTATTCCAGAAGAATCAATACATTCGATGCCATTTCCCGTAACGGTCAGTGATGTTGCCGCTGCTATCATTACTGCCGACAGAATCGGCAGTAACTACAAGGAGCGTGGAGGATACTAAGATGAAGAAGATTATCAATAAACCAGAAAACGTTGTAGCTGAGATGTGTAATGGTATTGCCTTAGCGCATGGCGATTTGGAGTTTATCAGTAAATATAAGGTGATTAAGAAAAGTCATATCAATACCGAAAAGGTTACGTTGATTAGTGGCGGTGGTAGTGGACATGAGCCAGCGCATGTAGGATTTATTGGAGAAGGGATGTTAGATGTTGCCATTTGTGGTGATGTTTTCGCCTCGCCATCACAGATTCAGATTTATCAGGGAATCAAAGCTTCGGTAAGTAATAAAGGAACATTGTTGATAATCAAGAATTATAGTGGTGATGTGATGAATTTTAAGAATGCCGCATACCTAGCATCGGAAGATGGCATTTGTGTAGACTATGTCTGTGTAGATGATGATATTGCTGTGCAGGATAGTCTGTATACAGTAGGCAGGCGTGGGGTAGCGGGAACTGTCTTTGTTCATAAAGTGGCGGGAGCAGCAGCGGAACAAGGGCGGTCTTTAGCTGCGGTGAAAGAGGTCGCTTTAAAAGCTATTGATAATGTCCGGAGTATTGGTTTTGCCTTGACATCTTGTGTGGTACCAGCTAAAGGAAGCCCGACTTTTGAACTTGGCGAGAATGAGATGGAATATGGCGTTGGTATCCATGGTGAACCAGGAATCCAAAGAGAAGCGGTGGAAAGTGCTGATGAATTGGCTGATAAGATGGTTGAAGCGCTATTAAAGGACCTTAAGATTGCCGCTGGAAGTAATCAAGAGGTTGCGATTTTGGTGAATGGCTTTGGTGGCAGTCCGCTACAGGAACTATATTTATTTAATAATAGTGTAGTCAAAGCGTTGGCTAAGCGAGGGGTCAAGGTTCATCGCATCTTTGTAGGGAATTATATGACAAGTATTGATATGTGTGGAGCATCGCTATCAATCATGAAGCTTGATGGGGAAATGAAAGAGCTACTATCAAAGGTAAGTACGGCGCCAGGCTTTATGGTTCTTGGCGAAGCCAAAGAAACTACTTACAAACCCGCCTTTGTGGAGACGAGTGAGGCGGCGGTTTCGTTTGTGACTGAAACAGCCAAAGAATATGCGACCTTAACCGCAAATGAAATAACAATTGATAATATTATCTATATTGTAGATAAGATGAGTGAAATCATTATTGCGAATGAAGTGCCGTTTTGTGAGCTTGATGCACATGCTGGTGATGGCGACTTTGGTATGAGTATTGCCAAAGGCTTTCGGCAGTTAAAGCGAGAGTGGCAAGAAATCATGGCAAATGATAGTAAAGATATTGGGCGATTCTTAGGGGCCTGCGCAATGGTCATTATGGAATATTGCGGTGGTGCCTCGGGGCCGATTTGGGGTTCGGCATTTAGAGCGGCTGGTAAGGTAACAGAAGGAAAAGCTAAGCTCTCGACCAAAGAATTTGCGCAAATGATACAGGCGGCAGTAAAGGGGATTCAATCAGTCGGCGAGCGTTCCTTTGGTCGTGGTGCGGTTGTTGGTGATAAGACCTTAATTGATGCCTTGATGCCTTGTGCAGATACTTGGGTAAAAGAAAGTGATGAAGGAACTTTGGCGAAAGAAATTTTCACAAAGGCAGCGCAAGCAGCAGTTGAGGGTGCTAGAAAGACAGAAGAAATTGTGGCGCGGATGGGACGAGCTGGAACGGTCGGTGAGCGTAGTATTGGTTATCCAGATGCGGGGGCATATGGCTTAGGCGTTATTTTTACCGAAATTGCAAAGGCACTGAAATAGATTGATTAGGATAGGAGAATGAAATGGATAAACAAAAGAAAGAAATCAATAGTGTAGTTTATAGTAATTTCCTTAATGTAGATTATCTTCCACCAGAGGATATGTATGTATATAAGAAGGAAGTGCCAAAGCACAAATTCAATGTCATTGGTGCGGGCATGATTGCACAGGAGCATATGCGTGTGACAATGCTAGAGGGTCGTGGCGAAATTAATGGACTTTATGATATTAGTGAGTATAGCATTGAACAAGCGCGAAATATGTTCAAGGAATTACACCCGAAGCACGAGCTTAAGGTATATAAGAGTCTTGCCGAGGCGTGTAGTGACCCCGAAGTAGATGGCTTGATTATCTGTACTCCCAATTATACTCATATGGAAGTGGTTCGCGAAGCAATTAAGTACGGCAAGCATATTATGATGGAAAAGCCGATGGTTACAACAGTTGCGGATGCACTTGAGATTAAGAAGATTGCAGAAAACTATGAGAAAACATTCCAGGTTGGCTTACAATATCGTTACAAAGCGATTTATGCAGAAGCTTATGAAGAGGTAATAAAAAGAAAAGCTTTAGGCGATGTGCACACGATTACGATTATGGAACATCGACTCCCGTTTCTTGATAAAATTAATCAATGGAATAAGTTTTCCCAGTACTCTGGTGGAACTTTAGTAGAAAAGTGTTGCCATTATTTTGACTTGTTTAATTATTTTGCAGACTCGAAACCTAAATATGTATATGCTGATGGCGGGCAAGCAGTTAATTTCGTGGATTTTGAATATGAAAATCAAAAGTCAGACATTTTAGACCATGCTTTCGTTAATGTTGTTTATGAAAATGGCATCAAGTGTAATTTTAATCTTTGTATGTTTGCGCCGATGTTTTATGAAGAAATTACTATTTGTGGGGAGAAGGGACGTTTGCGCGCATATGAAAATGAAAACTATATGCCAGATAATAGTAATGAAACTTATTTAGAAATATTAACGGCGGACAATAGTCCAAGTAGAATATCAACACCAATGTACCCAGTGACAATACAAAGTAGTGGGCATATGGGTGGGACTTATTTCGAACACAAATATTTTATTGATAATATAGAAGGTAAAGCAACGAGAACGGCAACGATTGATGAAGGTTTTTGGTCAGTGCTTATCGGAATAGCAGCTGAGCAATCAGTGCGAACTGGTGAAAAAGTTTACATTGAAGATTTATTGAAATAATCTTTTTTTGCAAATCAGCCTAAATTCATCCTTCAAAAGAAATAACTCTTTATTGACATCTTAAATAATTAAAATAATGTACAAAAATACAGACAATGTAATTAAATTCTGATATAATGTGAGCAGTTAAAACGAGTGGGGCGAAGCCTTGCATAAATAAGTCAAAAGAGAGGTATGGGGGATGGAGACAGTTACAAATATTAACACACTGATTGGGGACTTTGTATGGGGACCAGTAATGTTAATCTTTATTGTAGGCGTAGGGGTTTATTTTACTATTCGTACAAAGTGGTATCAGATAGGGCATTTTAAAGAGTGGAACAAAAATACGATTGGTCTCTTGTTTAAGAAAGATAGTCGAAAAGCTCGCTCCGATGGTTCGGTAACGCAGTTTCAAGCGTTTTGTACAGCGATGGCAGCGACAGCGGGAACAGGGAACTTAGTTGGGGTTGCTGCGGCAATCGGTATTGGTGGACCAGGAGCAGTATTTTGGATGTTGTTATCAGGCTTCTTTGGAATGATGACAAAATATGCAGAGATAGTATTGGCAATTCATTTTCGTGAGCGCAATGAGAAAGGCGACTGGGTTGGTGGACCAATGTACTATATTAAAAAGGGTCTTGGTAAGAACTTTGGTTGGCTAGCAACCCTTTTTGCAATTTTCACCGCGGTCTGTGCCTTTGGTATTGGGAATATGACACAGATTAATGCAGTTTCTGGAACTGCTGGCGAGATGTTAAAGGATTTAGGGATTAACCTAACGGGACAGATATACGGCTTTGAGGTATACAAGGTAGTTATGGGGGTTGTTCTAGCGGTGTTAGTGGCACTTGTAATCATGGGTGGGCTACAAAGAATCGGTGATGCAACCGAAAGATTAATTCCTTTTGTTGGTATTTTAAATATTATTGCTTGTGTTGTTGCTATTGTTATTAAAGCGGAGAATATTATTCCAGCACTTGCTTCTGTTTTCAAAGGTGCATTTAGCTTAGAAGCCGTTGGCGGTGGTGTGACAGGATATGTGATGATGCTAGGGATTAGATATGGTATTGCCCGTGGGGTATTCACTAATGAAGCAGGACTTGGTTCGGCACCAATTGCTCATGCGGCGGCGGATACCGACCATCCAGTCAAGCAAGGGATGTGGGGTGTATTCGAAGTGTTTGCTGACACTATCGTTATGTGTACTTTATCAGCGATGGTAGTATTAACTTCAGGAGTATACACTGGATTTGGTCAAGATATTGATGGCGCGGCATTAATTAGCCAATCATTTAAGGCTTCATTTGGCGTTGGTGGTTCAATCTTTTTAGCTTTTTCAATTCTGATTTTTGCTTACTGTACGACACTTAGTTGGTCACTATATGGTCAAAGATGTTTTGAATTTTTAACTAAAGGTCGTTTTGTTAAAGCGTATCAATTGATTTTTTCGCTATGTGTTGTTGTTGCTGCGGTTATGCAGCTTGACTTAGCTTGGGCGATTGCGGATACTCTAAATGGTCTGATGGCAATTCCGAACTTAATTGCCTTGATGGCATTATCGGGGATTGTAATTAGATTGACTAAAGAGTACTATGCGGATAAGAAGGGTTTTAAAAGTGTAAAATAGAGATACGAAAGAGTAACTATCGTTGGAGTCAAAATAAGCTGGTAGACAAGTCGACTTGTCTGCTGGCTTATTTTTTTGGTGACTTGGGATGGTAGTGTCAAAATGTACATGTTTATCGATAAAAGATGTTGATTTTTATGCAATATCATGATAATGTATTAACAGAGTTAATGAATTAACAAAGGAAATATTGCTTCAAGGAGAGAGGCTGGAAATACAGTATGCGTGGAATAATCGGAAGAAATAATAGTGATTTAACAGAGATGAATAGATCAGCAGTGGTGAAGATATTGCAGCAGCGAGAAGTTTGTTCGCGGGCAGACATCGCCAAAGAGACGGGACTTACACAAGCAGCGATTACGAAGATAGTTGCCGAGCTGATGAGGAAAGATATTGTTACGGAGATAGGCTTGATGAAAGGTAGTGGCAATCGTCGTTCGATAGGACTTAAGCTTAATGCGGATAAGCACCAAGTGATTGGGGTGAAGATATCGCGTCATATGTTTGCTGTTGGTGTTTTTGATATCTCGGGTAAGATATATGACAAAGTTGAAACGGAATACTCATTTGAAGATAACTGTCAGTCGGTGGTCTTGGCCATTAAGGAGCAGGTTCACGATATGGTAGAGAAATATCAAAATGTCGTGGCGATTGGTTTTGCAGTACCTGGCCCATATATTCGAGAGGAAGGCTATATTGCCGTGGTTACGCAGATGCCGATTTTGCATGATATTAATTTTATTAGGGAATTTGAGAATGAGTTTGACCGCCCGGTTTTTATTGAACATGATGCTAACGCAGGCGCATTAGCGGAGTGGTGGTTTGGTAATCATATTAAGCCATCGCGGACATTAGCCTATATGCTAGTAGGTGAAGGTGTTGGTTCGGGGGTCATTGAAGGTGGTGAACTATTATGGGGAGCTGAAGGGTCAGCCAGTGAGATTGGTCATGTTAGTATTGATGTCGACGGACCCCGATGTGAATGTGGTAATTATGGTTGCTTAGAATTGTATTGTTCAAGTAAGGCATTGATTGAGCGAGCAGCCAAGCAAGGCTTAGCGGAAACTATTACAAGACGAGTAAAGAGTAGTGATGCTTGCGATGAAGTTTTTCAAGCGGCTCGCCAGGGTGATAGGAAGGCGATGAAAGCGGTTGAAGAGACGGCGAAGTATATTGCTTATGGGTGCGTTACTCTGATAAATACTTATAATCCAGATACGATTGTTATTGGTGATATTCTCGCCCAAGGTGGTGATTTGATGATGCCGATTATCAAAGGGGTAATCAAAGAACGAATTATTCCCGAGCTAAGTAGTAAGGTTTTGGTTAAGATATCTGATTTGGAAGTGGATTCAACACTTTATGGTGCAGCGGCAATTGCCACCGATAAGGTCTTAGAATTGCCAAGTGCTTTTGCTACTGTATGAAATGGCAGTTAAATATAAGTTAAGGAGGTAGTTATGTTATGAAACAACCTTTAATTCTGCAAATGCAAGGAATTACAAAGGTTTTCCCTGGTGTCCGCGCCTTAGATAACGTAACATTTGAAGTGCAAAAAGGCAATGTTCACGCTATCTGTGGTGAGAATGGTGCTGGAAAGTCAACTTTGATGAAAGTGTTATCAGGCGTTTATCCATATGGTGAATATGAAGGTGAGATTATCTTCGATGGTGCCAAAGGAGCATTTAGGAATATTAAAGAATCGGAAAGTGCAGGAATTGTTATTATCCATCAAGAGCTGGCTACTATTCCCGAATTATCGATTGCTGAAAATATTTTTCTTGGCAATGAGATAATGAAGGGAAGGCTGATTGATTGGGATGAAGCAAGAATAAGAACGGTAGAGTTACTTGAGAAGGTAGGGCTTAACCTGAATCCAGATATCTTAATGAAACACTTAGGGGTTGGTCAACAACAGATGGTAGAGATAGCCAAGGCACTGTCTAAGAATGTTAAGCTGTTAATCCTTGATGAACCAACCTCTGCACTTAATGAAGAAGATTCGGCCAATTTATTGAACTTGATGCGGGGGCTTAAAGAAAAGGATATTACTTGTATTATGATTTCGCATAAGTTAAATGAAATTGCGGCCATTTCTGATGCGGTAACGGTAATTCGCGATGGAGAAACGGTTGAGACATATGAAGTAGAAGCAGGGAAGGTTGACGAGGATAGAATTATTCGCGCAATGGTTGGTCGTTCAATTGAGAATCGTTATCCGATGCATGAAAGCAAATTAGGCGATGTTATTTTCGAAGTATCAAATTGGAATGTCGAAGACCCATATGTACCAGGTCGGATGGTCTGTAAGAACTCGGAATTTTACGTTCGTGAAGGCGAAGTGGTAGGGTTTGCGGGGCTAATGGGTGCTGGTAGGACAGAGTTGATGCGTTCGCTATTTGGACGTAATTATGGTATTTATCATAGCGGGACTATTAAGATAAGAGGGAAAGAAGTTGAATTGACATCGGTTGCCAAAGCGATTGCTAGCAAATTAGCTTATGTTCCCGAAGACCGCAAGACTTTAGGACTTAATTTGATTGATACTATTAGAATGACGATGGTGTCAGCGAATCTTAACGGAATTTTAAAGGGGCGCTTACTTGATTTAGATAAGGAGTTTGAGGTTGCCGAGAAATACCGTAAGTCATTGCGAATTAAGGCTCATGATGTTAACGCGGAGGTTACGACATTGTCGGGCGGAAATCAACAAAAAGTAGTTTTAGGTAAATGGATGTTTGCCGAACCAGATATTTTAATCCTTGATGAACCAACGAGGGGCATTGATGTTGGTGCCAAATATGAGATATATAAGCTGATTCATGAACTTGCTAATGCTGGTAAAGCAGTAGTGGTAGTTTCTTCGGAGTTACCGGAGCTTCTAGGAATATCAGATCGAATATATACTATCTTTGAAGGGGCGATTACAGGTGTACTTGAGACCGCTGAAGCGAATCAAGAAGGCTTGATGAGAATGATGACAGTCACTTCAAAAGCGGATGCGAAAGAATCAGGAAAGGGAGAAGCATAACTATGAAATATGTTAAGAAGATATTAGGTGGAGATTTACAGAAGTATACGATGGTAATTGCCTTGGTTGTACTTACAGTTGTTTTTAATATCATTTCACAAGGCAGGATGATTACTTCATCAAATTTCCAGAATTTATTGAGTGGTAATGCATATGTCTTGGTATTAGCGATTGGAATGCTCATGGTTATTGTGATTGGGCAGATTGACCTAGCGGTAGGTTCAGTAGCTGGTTTTGCCGGCATGGTTATGGCGCTATCGGCAAAGAACTTTAATCTTCCTTGGTGGATGGCGATGCTCGTTGGGATTTTGATTGGTATTTTAGTGGGAGCATGGCAAGGGTTCTGGGTAGCACAGCTTGGTATTCCAGGATTTATCACAACCCTTGGCGGACAATTGATTTTCCGTGGGGCGGTTATTTGGATTTCACGTTCGATTTCAGTACCAGCACCAGCGGAGCTTAAATGGTTTGGCGCGGGCTATCTACCTGAGTGGGGACCGACATTTACGGGGATGAATAACTCGACCTTAGTATTAGGAATAATTGGTATATTAGCAGTTGTTTACATGCAAATCAAGGGCTTTAATAAAGCCAAAAAATTAAATTCAACCGAAGAATTTTGGCCAGTAATAGTTAGAATTGTTTTGATTGGGGTGATGATTGGTTATCTTACTTGGATATTCGGTTCAGGACGTCCGGGGACATCGTTTCCAATCCCAGGTCTAATTCTCTTGGTGCTATTGCTTGTCTATCATGTCATTACCCAGCGAACCAGATTTGGTCGACATATCTATGCGGTTGGTGGAAATAAAAGTGCAGCGGCACTTTCGGGTGTCAATGTAAAGAAGACATACTTTTTAACAATGCTTAATATGTCCTTCTTAGCATCCTTAGCAGGGATTATGTTTGTTGGTCGTTCAACGGCAGCAGGACCATCTGATGGTATGAGTTGGGAACTTGACGCAATTGCATCAGTATTTATTGGTGGCGCATCAGTTGCTGGTGGGATTGGAACAGTTGTTGCGACGATGGTAGGTGGCTTAGTAATGGCGGTTATCAATTCGGGGCTAATGTTGATGGGTGTGGGCGCTGACAAGACACAGGTCATCAAAGGTTTGGTACTACTAATAGCAGTTGCCTTTGATGTATACAACAAAAAGGGTTCTAGCAAGGCGTAACCTTAATATCTATGAAAGCAACTCGAACAATCAATAATAGAGTGTTTGAGCATTGCATATAACAGTCGACAGACTTAAAAAAGAATAGGAGGATACAATGAAAAAGACTAAAAAACATTTGTCACTACTAATCGTATTGGTATTTGTAATGTCAATGGTTCTAACCGCTTGTGGTAGTCGTGAAGGCACAGCACCAGCGGAACCAGAAGCAAAAGAGCCAGCAGCAACAGAGGCGGCGACCGAAGAGGGAGCAACAACTGAAGAAAAGACAACAGAAGAACCAGCAGCAGAACCTGCAAGTGGAGCTGGATTTGAAGCAAATGCTAAAATTGGTATTTCATTACCTTGGTTAGGAACACAGAACTGGAAAGAGGCTGAAACAATGTTCAAGGAACAGTTAGCAGCAGCCGGATTTGAAGCAATTATCCAAGCCGCTGATAACAAAGTGCCACAACAGCAATCACAGATTGAATCAATGATTCAAAACGGTGTTAAAGTTATCGTTGTTGGACCAGTTGACGGCTCACAATTAGGAACAGTTCTAGAAGAAGCTAAAGCGGCGGGCATCTATGTTATTGGTTATGACCGCCTATTAGAAAATACTACTGGTGTTGATGCGGTAGTACAATTTGGTAGTATCAAAACAGGTGAAATGCAAGGACAAGCATTACTTGATGGCTTAAAAGAATTAAAAGGTGACGGACCTTGGAATATCGAATTATTCGGTGGTGGTCCAGCTGACCCTAACGCTCCTAACTTCTTCGCTGGAGCGATGACAGTTCTTCAACCACTTATCGATGATGGAACGCTTACAGTAGTCTCTGAGCAAGTTGACTTTGCGACATGTGCAACAATTGATTGGGATAATGCTAAGGCTCAAGATCGTATGGATTCACTACTTTCAGGATTCTATGCTGACAAAGATATCCATGGCGTGCTTTCACCAAACGATGGTATTGCTCGTGCGATTATCACTGCATCTGAAAATGCTGGGCAAGCAATCCCAGTTGTTTCAGGACTTGATGCGGAAAATGAATCAGTTGAATGGGTATGGTCAGGAAGACAATACTCAACAGTGGCTAAACCAACAGATGTCTTAGTTGGGAAAACTATTGAATTAATTGAAATGCTACAAAAGGGTGAAGCATTACCAGCAGGTGACGCTCAAGTTAACAATGGTAAGATTGATGTTAGTGTATTCGAGCTCCCACCACTTGTAGTAACGAAAGATAATGCCGAAGAAGCTTTTGCTAACGACCCAGACCGTTTAGCACTTCTACAATAGGTAATAACAAAGCGTTAAATAATTTATAATAAGTTGACCCAAGGTGTCTATGATGCCTTGGGTTATTTTACTTGATAGGAAAGGTTGCCTATAAAGCAAAAATTTCACTAAAATTTGTGTAAAAAGTAGTTGTCTTAAATGGATAATATAGACTAAAATATAACTACCAAACACAGACTCGAGGGGTGATTGATTTGCCTTTAAGGATTAGTGGATGAGGAGAGTATCAGCGGTGTTGTTAAAAGGGTGAAACGAAGGAGAATTGAGATGGAACATGACAAGCATAAATTCAACGAGCATGGTTGCTATGACCATGATGGTGATGGTATCCAAAATAATAAGGAGCATATTTTTGAGATATTGCAAATCGGGAATCGCAAGGATTTTTTAAGTAAGCTTTGGGATATTTTGATTACTTTTTTGATTCTAATAAATATTGCTTCGTCGATAGGATTTACTTTTATAGGATTAAGCAAATATTTTCCATTATTTAGAATAATTGAAACAGTCACAGTAGTAGTTTTTACGATTGAGTTGATTTTAAGATTGTGGACGGCCGAATTTCTATATGATAAAGGTAAGTTTAAGTCGGCAGTATTATACTTGTTTTCGTTTAATGGGATAGTTGAGTTCTGGTCGATAGTACCTTTTTATTTACCCTTTATTTTCCCGAAGGGCATAATTGCTTTTAGAATGTTTAGGGTAGTGCGGATGCTTAGATTATTTCAAGCTAATACTTATTCAGATTCTATGTCGACGATATTTATTGTCGTTAAAAGAAAACGTAATCAAATTTTATCTTCGTTGTTAATGCTTTTTGTAGTAATGGTGATGGCGTCAATGGTGATGTATGGTTTCGAACATGAGAGCCAGCCAGAGGTGTTTGATAATGCTTTTTCAGGGCTATGGTGGGCGACCTCGGCATTATTAACCGTTGGTTATGGTGACATTTATCCCATCACCTTGTGGGGTGAGATAGCTAGTATTATAATTACTTTCTTAGGAGTGGGGATGGTGGCCATTCCAGTGGGAATCTTATCAGCAGGTTTTACCGAATATGAAAAGGAGCAGCGAGCAGCTCAAATTATGGAGCAAAATGTTAGTTGTGAGGGGAAGGAGCAGAGTCTTCGGTTTTGTCCTTATTGTGGTGAAGAGCTACCAAAACAAAGGGAGGGCGTTTTAAAGTGATATATTCACTTGACGTTGAAAAATAATAGGACTATAATGAAATGAGTTAGACAAGGCTAACCGATGAGTTAAGCCTTTTTCTAAATGGTTGAGTTAGTTGCAACTAATTGAAAAGTATGCAAGGAGGAAGATATGTCAAGTGATATGAATGACGATGTGTTACATCCAAATGATAGTCAAGTGAAACAAGAGGCACCAAATATGAAACGAATGTGGGAATTAGCTTTTACTAAAAAGGCTTTAACCATCACCGCATGTGTTTTGTCGGTTATCAGTGTGTTAGTATCATTTGTACCGTTTATTGCAATATACTATATTATCCGTGAGCTGGTGCTTAATATGAGTAATCTAGTAAGTATGAATGGTGCATATATTACAAAGCTCGGCTGGCTTGCTGGTGGTTCAGCAATTGCTGCGATTTTGTTGAATTTTATTGCGCTAATGCTTTCGCATTTTGCTGCCTTTAAGACGTTATACTTGTTGAAGCTTAACTTTGCCAATCATTTAGCTAGCCTTTCAATGGGCTTCCATACGGAGAATGCAACTGGCAAGGTTCGCAAAATAATTGATGAGAATATTGAGAAGATAGAAGGCTTTATTGCACATCAATTACCAGATATTGTTGGGGCAATGGCTATTCCGGTAGCAGTCTTGGTGATTTTGTTTTTCTTTGACTGGCGTTTAGGAATAGCAACATTAGTGCCTATCATTATTCTTTTTATTCTCCAAAGCATCTATATGGGTAAGAGCTCAGTGGTATTTATTAGACGTTATCAAGATGCTCTTGAAGATATGAATAACGCTTCGGTTGAGTATGTTAGAGGTATTTCGGTGGTGAAAGCATTTTCGCAAACCATCTATTCTTTTCGGAAATTTTACACCACAATTAAGACCTATGGTGATTTTGCCTTAGCATATACCAAGTCATTTAGAACGCCATATACAATGTTTTTAGTTATTCTAAATAACCTATATTTGTTTATAGTTCCAGTTGCGATTTGGCTCTATGACGGGACAGGGAATTATAGTAAGCTAGCCATGTCGATTTTATTTTACTTGGTTTTTTCGATAGCATTATCAACACCGTTTATGAAGCTGATGTTTGTCTCGCAAAGGGGACGTCAGATTGCTGAAGGGATAGAACGGATGGATAAAATATTGGCGGAACAACCATTACCAGAGACGACTAATCCACAGCGGGTTGAAAGCTATGATATAAGCTTTGAGAATGTTAGCTTCTCATATGGTGAAGCCAAAGCCTTGCATGATATTAGCTTCATAGCTAAGCAAAAGGAGGTTACCGCGCTAGTTGGACCATCAGGTTCAGGTAAGTCAACTATCGCACATCTAATTCCCCGCTTTTATGATGTTAATTCAGGTGCGATTAAGATTGGCGGAGTTGATATTCGTGATTTACAGAGTGATTATTTGATGAGTATTGTTAGTTTCGTATTTCAAGATGTTTTCCTATTTCAGCAAAGCATTTTAGCTAATATCAAGGTTGGCAATAAAGCTGCGAGTTACAAAGCGGTTGTTGCGGCAGCAAAAGCAGCACAGTGTCATGAATTTATTGAGAAATTGCCAGACGGTTATGATACGGTTATTGGTACTAACAATATTCATCTATCTGGTGGCGAAAAGCAACGCCTGGTCATCGCTAGGGCTATTTTAAAGGATGCGCCAATTATTATTATGGATGAGGCAACCGCTTTTGCTGACCCAGAGAATGAACAAAAAATCCAGAAGGCCTTTGAACAACTAATGAAAGACAAGACGGTCATTATCATTGCCCATCGTTTATCGACTGTTCGCGGGGCAGGGCAAATCGTTGTAACAGATGAAGGTCGGATTGTCGAAAAAGGTAGCCATGATGAACTTATTGCAGCTAAGGGGCGCTACCATGATATGTGGGAGCAATATACGCAGGCGGTGAGCTGGTCTCTTGCAAAGGAGGTAGAAGATAATGCTTAAAAGATTGCTTGATTTGTCGGATAGTGGTGAGAAAAGCTTAAAACGAGCAATTGCTATTTGTACCTTGACCAATGTTATTTTATTTTTTCCGTATATGATTATTATGCAAATCATGCAATATGTTATTGCGCCACTTAGTGTGGGGAGCGAACTTGATATAAGAAGAATATGGCTGATGCTGGGATTTGGGGTTTTGACGGCGCTTATTTATGGCTTCGTTTATATGAAGGAATATGACCTAACCTATACAACAGCTTATGCCGAGTGTACCAATATTCGTGTTGAGGTAGCTGAGCGGATGCGGAAATTACCGTTATCATTTTTTAATCGCAAGGATTTGTCCGAGTTAACGACTAATATTATGGGGGACTGTGCCACGGTTGAGCAAATGATGAGTCACGCGGTACCACAAGTTTTTGCTAACTGTATTTCAATTGTTCTTGTAGCAATTATGTTGGCAATATATGACTGGCGAATGACGATTGCGATGCTTCTTGTATTACCAATTGCCGTAGGAATTATTTTAATATCACAGGGCTTGCAAAAGAAGTTTGGGGAACGTCATATTAAAGCTAAGCTTAATGTCTCAAAGCAAACGCAAGAATATCTTGATGGTATTAAAGTAGTCAAAGCCTTTGGGCTTTCGGGTGAGAAATTCCAAGCAATGAAGATGTCGCTCGAGGAGATGATGAACGAATCAATTATATTCGAAGGAATTACGGGAACTTTTGTTACATTAGCATCAATGGTACTACAAGTGGGTATTGGTATTGTCATCATGGTAGGCGTTAATTTATTGACGGCGGGACAGATAGATGTTGTCAAATTATTGACTTTTGCGATGGTTAGCACGCGTATTTACACACCGTTTTTGGTGGTCTTAACGATGTCGGCTGAGATTAAATATTTATTCACTTCGACAAAGCGAATGCAATTATTGCGTCAAGAGCCAATTATGGAAGGTATTTCTGATGTAGCCTTGCCAAATTGTAATATTGAGTTTAGAGATGTTACATTTGCTTATAATAAAGAAGCTGTTATCAAAGATATGACCGTATTGATGCCACAAAATACGGTGACTGCCTTAGTTGGTCCTTCGGGCTCGGGTAAATCAACAATATCAAGATTGATAGCCCGTTTCTGGGAAGTTAATCATGGTGAAGTGTTAATTGGTGGTCGAAATATTCGTGATATTGAACCTGAGACATTGATGCAATATATGTCCTTTGTCTTTCAAGACGTAGTGTTATTTAATGATACAGTTATTAACAATATTAGAATTGGTCATGAAGGGGCAACTGACGAAGAAGTCAAGGCCGCTGCGCGTATTGCACGTTGTGATAGCTTTATTGAGAAAATGGAGCAAGGCTATGAGAGCGTGATAGGTGAGAATGGTTGTACACTTTCTGGTGGCGAGCGTCAACGTATTTCAATCGCAAGGGCGATTCTAAAGGATGCGCCTATCGTATTATTAGACGAGGCGACAGCATCCCTTGACCCTGAGAATGAAGTGCTGATTCAAGAGGCTATTTCGGCATTGATTAAAGGGCGTACCGTTATTGTTATTGCCCATCGTCTTAAAACTATTGCGGGAGCTGATAAAATAGTAGTCCTAGAGGATGGCGCTATTGTTGAAGAAGGAGTGCATGAACAATTATTAATTAACGAGGGGCTATATTCGCACCTATGGAAAATCCAACAAGACAGCCTCGGATGGAGTGTGTAAAATGAAGAAAATGGAAGCAAAAGATTTAATTACAATTGGTATTTTTACAGCGATATATTTTGCAATATTTTTTGCATGTGGGATGCTTGGTTATATTCCAATCCTATATGTACTGTTACCACTAATCCTGCCGACGCTGTGTGGGATTCCATTCATGTTATACCTAACGAAGGTCAAATACTTTGGGATGGTCAGCATTATGGGAATTTGCTTAGGTATCTTCATGGTATTAACAGGACATACCTTTGTACCATTGATATCTGGTATCATATGTGGATTGGCAGCGGATGTGATTTTAAAGGCAGGCAAATATCAAAGCATTAGATGCAGCATTATTGGGTATAGTATTTTTAGCTTATGGCTTATGGGGATGTTATTACCATTTTGGATTATGCGTGATAGCTATGCACAAATGTTCTATAAAAGTATGGGGACTGAATATACAGATACAGTGTTGGCGTTATTTGATAAGGTGGCATGGGCGTTACCAGTTATGTGTATTATAGGTGGATTAATGGGTTCATTCCTTGGTCTAGCAGTCCTTAAAAAGCATTTCAAAAAAGCAGGCATAGCATAAGGAGAAGACTCTATGCAAGATGAATACATGCAAAGTGTAAGTGCGAAGGCAGGGATAGCACTTGATCCACGAACCAAATTGGTCTTAATGTTGGCGACTAATATACCAGCATTTACTAGTGATAAATGGTATGTCTTAGTTCTAAGCGTGGTCATGCCTTTATCGCTAATGCTATTTTCAAAGAAATATAAAGCAGTAGCAATATGGTCGGTAATATATAGTGTGTCGTTGCTAGTTGATATTGTATTAGTTGATAATATCATGGGTGTGCTTAGTATTATAGCATTACTGACATCGGGGATGTTCTGTCGGATGATGCCTGGCTTATTGATGGGTTATATATTGCTATCGACGACAACAGTTAGTGAATTTGTAGCATCAATGGAACGGATGCATATACCAAGGCAGATTATTATTCCGTTTTCGGTAATGTTTCGTTTCTTTCCAACAATTAAAGAAGAGGCTAGCGCAATCACCGATGCGATGAGGATGCGCGGAGTCAGCTTTGGCAAGACACGCGGAGGGATTATTTCGTTAATCGAATATCGGATGGTACCACTATTTATATCTTGTGTCAAAATTGGCGATGAATTGTCTAGTGCTGCATTAACTAGGGGGCTAGGTAGCCCTGTTAAAAGAACAAATATATGTCGGATTGGCTTTCATTTAGTGGATATAATTTATTTACTAATAGCAATAGGGACGATAATCTTGTTTGTACTTGGTGGTGGAGGTCATTTATGGTAAAAATGAAAAACGTGTCTTTTCAATATGATAATGAAAATAAGCACGCAGGAATTTATGACATAAATCTGAATATCAAAAAAGGTGAAGTGGTATTGTTATGTGGCGAATCGGGCTGTGGCAAAACCACTTTGACACGTCTGGTAAATGGGTTGATTCCACATTACTTTGACGGAGAATTAACTGGTGAAGTGTTGGTTAAAGGGGAAGCTATAACTAAGATGCCATTATACGAAACGGCGAAATATGTAGGTAGTGTTTTTCAGAATCCGCGAAGCCAGTTCTTTAATGTTGATACTAATTCAGAGCTGGCTTTTGCTTGTGAGAATCAAGGGCTATCTGTAGCGAAGATTAATCAGCGAATTGCGACAACGATTAAGCAACTAAAGCTTGCTAAGCTAATGGGTAGAAGCATCTTTAAGCTATCAGGTGGTGAGAAACAAAAGATTGCCTGTGGTTGTGTACATACAGCGGCTCCAGAGGTAATCGTATTAGATGAACCATCATCGAATCTTGATGTTCGTGGAACTAGTGATTTATTAAAAACAATTATCCGTTGGAAAACAAGTGGAAAGACGATTATTGTGGCAGAACATCGCCTTCATTATCTTAAAGATGTTGTTGACAGAATGATTTTCATGAAAGCTGGTAGGATTGTCAAAGAATTTGTAATTGGGGCGGGTAATAGGATTGATAAAGATGAGCTTTATGCGTTAGGATTAAGACCATTTTCATATGCTGGCCTTCTTGCCGATAATAAATATGGCAGTCTAGTGACAAATAATCAAAGAAAAATAACTACCGAAGCTATACAAATAGCAAATTTTAATTTTGGCTATCAAAGTGGTCTGAATACTTTAAATATAGATTCGCTACAGATACCAAAAGGTGAGATTATTGCCATAATCGGTGAAAACGGAGCAGGCAAATCGACATTTGCGCGCTGTCTATGTGGTCTGCCAAAGAAATTTACTGGTAGTGTTACGATTGATGGGAAAAGTTATCAAAAGAAAAAATTGTTGCAGGTGGCATATATGGTTATGCAGGATGTCAACCATCAAATTTTTACCGAAAGTGTATTAGATGAAATTATGCTTAGTATGAAAGTGGCAGATGAGCAGGTCGCCGACAAAATATTAGCAAAGCTTAATCTTGCTAATATTAAGGAGCGGCATCCGATGTCATTATCAGGTGGGCAAAAACAAAGAGTAGCAATTGGTAGCGCAGTGGCCTCAAAAAGAGAGCTGATTATCTTTGATGAACCGACCAGTGGTCTTGATTTGAAGCATATGAAGCAAGTATCTAAATTACTAAAAGAATTAAAGGCAATGGGCAAAACGATAATTATTATTTCGCATGACTTGGAATTGATTATGCGAACCTGTGATTATGTGTTGCACATGGAGAACGGACAAGTGGTGGATAAATATGCATTGTGTGAAAATCAGCAAAGGGTGCTGATGTTTTTTGAAGCTGATAGCAATTAGTGCTGGTTATGAGATATGTAAAGTTTACGCTTCAATAGAAAGAAATCTCTCCTTGACTCGCTTTGCTAATGTCAATTCGAGAATTTTTCTTTGAAGCTGTGTATTTGAAAGTTACAATATTTTCGTTGTCCACTGACTACAATCCCAAACCTTTGAGACAACATCTTGATAGAATTCTGGTTCGTGACAGATAAGTAAGATACTTCCGTTATAGGCATTTAAGGCTCGTTTTAATTCTGCTTTAGCATCGGCATCAAGATGATTAGTTGGCTCATCAAGAAGTAATACATTGGTATCACGATTAATCAACTTGCAAAGTCGAACCTTGGCTTGCTCACCACCACTTAAGACGCGCACCTGACTTTCAATATGTTTAGTCGTAAGCCCGCATTTAGCTAGGGCGCTACGTACTTCATATTGCGTATAAGAAGGGAATTCATTCCATATTTCTTCAATACAAGTATTGCGGTTCTCGCCATTAGATTCTTGTTCGAAATAACCAAGCTCTAGATTCTCGCCAAGGATAACATTTCCTTTTAAGGCAGGAATCAACCCTAAGATACTTTTTAAAAGGGTGGTCTTACCAATGCCGTTAGCGCCGACTAAGGCAATCTTATCTCTTCGCTCCATAGAGATAGTTAATGCTTGCGATAATGGTTCGTCATAACCAATAACCAAATTCTCGGTTTCAAAGATATATTTGCCAGGAGTACGCCCTTCGCGGAAATTAAATTCGGGCTTTGGTCGCTCGGTCGCTAATTCAATAATATCCATTTTATCCAATTTTTTCTGACGTGACATAGCCATATTTCTAGTCGAAACGCGAGCCTTGTTACGGGCAACAAAGTCCTTTAGCTCACTAATTTCTTGTTGCTGACGCTTGTGAGCAGCTTCAAGCTGGGCTTTTTTAACAGCATACACTTCTTGAAATTTATCATAATCACCAACATAGCGATTAAGTTCTTGGTTATCCATGTGGTAGATTAGATTAACCACATCATTTAAGAAGGGTATATCATGTGAAATCAAAATAAAAGCATTTTCATAATCAATTAAATAGCGTTTAAGCCAGGCGATATGATTCTCGTCAAGGTAGTTAGTTGGTTCATCGAGTAAAAGAATGTCTGGCTTTTCAAGTAGTAGCTTACCAAGAAGAACTTTGGTGCGCTGTCCGCCAGAAAGCTCAGTAACATCATTATCGAGACCGATATCTAGAAGCCCTAAAGCTTTGGCAACCTCTTCGACCTTGGCGTCGATGATGTAGAAATCATGCAAAGTCAAGGTGTCTTGAATGGTACCTAGTTCGTCCATTAAAGAATCCATTTCGTTTTCATTGGCAGTTCCTAAAGAGTCGCAAATTTCATTCATCTTTTCTTCCATTTCAAAGAGATGAGCAAAGGCTGATTTGAGGACATCTCTTATCGTCATCCCTTTTGCTAAGACGGTATGCTGGTCAAGATAGCCGATACGAACATTTTTGGCCCATTCGATTTTGCCTTCATCAGGCATTAACTTGTTAGTCACAATATTTAAAAAGGTTGATTTGCCCTCGCCATTGGCGCCAACAAGACCAATATGTTCGCCCTTTAAAAGACGGAATGAAACATCGTTAAAGATGGCGCGGTCTCCAAAGCCATGGGTTAAGTGTTCAACATTTAATATACTCATAATAAGAAGTCCTTTCAGTGTAGAATAATTCACTAAATCAGTTCATAGTGTATCACAATTAAGCGTTTTTGAATACGGTAACTTATGAGCATGGCTCATAGTTGCCGATGATTCACATTAATGGTATACTGGAAAAGAAAAAATGGATGAAATATGTGGGTAAGTGCGTATGAATGGAAATATAAAATTTGCAGGACATTTGAGAAGTTATTTGAGGTGGCCTGCACTACTGAGCATAATACTATTAATAATGAATGTAACGGTGTATTTTGTGAACACTAAAGCGGGAGTGATAGTCACTGCTTTCGTAGTGGCGTATCTAATGATAGTGATATTTATATATATCTATAACCGTAACATAATCCTAAATGAATTGATTTCCTTTGCGACGCAATATGGGCAAGTCCAGAAAAGTTTAATGAGAGATTTTATTTTACCATATGCCTTATTAGATGATGCGGGCAACATTATGTGGGCTAATGATGCTTTTCAAGAAGTTACTGGCAAGAAAAGCAATTATCGCAAATCGATTACTAATATTATGCCAGAGATTCCGATTGCCCAGTTACCAAGAGTCGATGAAATAGTCGATGTTGAACTTAAGTATGACAAGCGTGATTATAAGGTTACGATTACGAAGGTTGATATCAATGAATTGTTAGATGCGACCGAACTAATTAAAGCCGAATCACGGCAGACTGGTTTGTATAGCCTGTGTATGTTTGATGAGACGAAGATTAATGAATATATGCGTAAGAATGAGGACGAGAAGCTGGTATCGGGATTATTATATTTGGATAATTACGAAGAAGCGACAGAGATGGTCGAAGAAGTTCGCCGCTCACTGCTAGCGGCTCTTGTTGAAAGAAAGATTAAGAAATACTTTGACCACATTGATGGTGTCGTGAAGCGTTTAGAACGAGATAAGTATTTCATAGTGATGCGCCGTGAATCATTAGAACGACTAAAGGTTGATAAGTTTAGTTTACTAGAAGAAATCAAAAGCGTGAATATCGGTAATGACATGGCCATTACGATGAGTATGGGGGTTGGTCTAAATGCTGATTCTTTTTCGGGGACATCGGAATATGCTCGCAATGCGATGGAGCTAGCACTAGGTCGTGGTGGTGATCAAGTAGTAATCAAAGACCGTGAGCGAATGTCATACTTTGGTGGTAAGTCTCAAGTGATGGAGAAGACAACTAGAGTTAAAGCCCGGGTTAAGGCACTCGCCCTGAAAGAATTTATTAGCAATAATGACAATGTCGTGGTTATGGGGCATCGCATTACCGATATTGATTCCTTTGGTGCTGCTGTTGGGGTATATCGAGCAGCTAAGACTTTGGGTAAGAAAGCTCATATTGTTATCAATTCGCAGACCTCATCGATTCGTCCCTTTATGAAAGAATTCATGGAGAGCAAAGAATATAGTGCCGATATGTTTGTTAATAGCGAAACCGCGAAAGAGTTAACTAACAATAAGACGGTTTTAGTTGTGGTCGATACAAGTCGTCCTTCTTATACCGAGTGTCAAGACTTGCTTTATATGACAAAGACGATTGTAATTCTAGACCATCACCGTCAAGGCAATGAGGTAATTAGAAATGCCGTGCTATCGTATATTGAACCATATGCTTCTTCAGCGTGTGAAATGATAGCAGAAATACTACAATATTTTGCCGAAGGTTTAGTAATTCGTAGTGTTGAAGCAGATAGCATATACGCTGGAATCATGATTGATACGAATAATTTCATGAGCAAGACAGGGGTAAGAACATTTGAAGCAGCCGCATTTCTACGTCGTTGTGGTGCTGATGTGACAAGGGTAAGAAAGATGTTTCGTGAGAAAGCACAGGATTATAAAGCCCGTGGTGAAGCAATTAGAAATGCGGAATTATTCCACGAAAGTTATGCTATTTCAGCGTGTCCAAGTGAAGGCTTAGAAAGTCCAACGGTGGTATGTGCCCAAGCGGCTAATGAATTACTAAATATCGAAGGCGTAAAAGCTTCATTTGTATTAACTTATTATAATAATATGGTTTACATTAGTGCTAGAGCAATTGACGAGGTTAATGTTCAAATTATCATGGAGAAGATGGATGGTGGCGGTCATTTGAGTATTGCTGGTACGCAACTAAAGGATGTAACGCTTAATGAAGCGAAGGATATGTTAAAGCAAACATTACAAGAAATGATAGATGGAGGAGACATTTAATGAAAGTGATATTGTTAGAAGACGTAAAAGCGTTAGGTAAAAAGGGTGAACTAGTGAACGTAAGTGACGGCTATGCTCGTAATATGTTACTTCCTAAGAATTTGGGTTTAGAAGCAACCGCTAAGAATATGAATGACCTTAAGCTAAAGCAAGCAAACGATGATAAAGTTGCCCAAGAGAATCTAGCAGCGGCGAAGGGATTTAAAGAAGAGCTAGCGGCAAAAGAAGTGCATGTTTCAATTAAAGTTGGTGAAGGCGGTCGCGCTTTTGGCTCAGTCTCAACCAAAGAAATTGCCGAAGCGATTAAGGAACAGCTAGGCTATGATATCGATAAAAAGAAAATGAATTTAGTGGCGCCAATCAAAGGGCTTGGTACAGTTGAGTTATCAATCAAATTGCATCCTAAAGTAATAGCACAACTAAAGGTTGTTGTTGAAGAAGCATAGAGGTAAGGTTATGGAAGAAGCACTTATTAAAAGGATTTTACCACATAGTATCGAAGCTGAGCAGTCAGTCTTAGGCTGTATGATTATGGGGCGTGACGCGGTGATGGTGGCATCAGAGATATTGGTTGGTGATAACTTTTATCAGCATCAGCATCGAGTTGTTTTTGAATCAATTGTTGAGCTTTTTAACGAAGGCAAACCAGTTGACCCAGTCGTGTTGCAGAATCGTCTCCAAGAAAAGGATGTTCCAGCCGAGATTAGCAGTACGGAATTCATTCGTGATTTGTTGACATCAGTACCAACATCAGCGAATGTAAAATACTATGCTACCATCGTCAGTGAAAAAGCTATGCTGAGAGATATGATAAAATTAAATGAAGAGATTGCCAATGCTTGTTATCTAAGTCAAGATAAAGTTGAAGATATTATGGAAGACACCGAAAAGCGAATGTTTCAACTTTTACAAAGTCGTAATAGCGGTGAATTTGTCTCAATTAGACAAGTAGTACTAAACGCCCTTGATACCATTGAGAGGACATCAAAGATAAAAGGTAATGTAACTGGTGTACCAAGTGGTTTTCGTGATTTGGACTATAAGACAGCAGGATTTCAGCCAGCCGACTTTATTCTAATTGCGGCCCGTCCATCAATGGGTAAGACGGCACTAGTTCTAAACATGGCACAAAATATAGCCTTCAAACAAAATCGCGGAGTAGCCATCTTTAGTTTGGAGATGTCTAAGGAACAATTGGTTAATCGTTTATTTTCGCTTGAATCAGGCGTCGAATCGCAAAGTATTAGAACGGGTAATCTAAAGGATGAAGAGTGGAGTAGACTGATGGAAGGGGCAGGTACTGTTGGTAATTCCAATTTGATTATTGATGATACACCAGGTATTACAGTCTCAGAGCTTCGTTCAAAATGCCGTAAGTACAAGCTAGAGCATGGCATGGATATCGTTATTATTGACTACTTGCAGTTGATGTCAGGGCGGGGCAAATCAGATAATCGCCAACAGGAAATATCTGAGATATCACGTTCACTCAAATCGTTAGCCCGAGAGCTTAAAGTACCAGTAATAGCACTATCACAGCTAAGCCGTGCCGTTGAAGGGCGTCCGGATAAGCGACCAATGCTTTCGGATTTACGTGAGTCGGGAGCGATTGAGCAGGATGCCGATGTGGTCATGTTCATTTATCGTGATGATTACTACAACAAAGACTCAGAGACACCAGGAATTGCGGAGCTGATTATTGCCAAACAAAGAAATGGTCCGATTGGTAAAGTTGACCTCGTTTGGATGCCACAATTCACCTTGTTTAAAGATTCAACAATTGAGCAGCGAAAAGATTGATGAAGTATAAGGATATACATAAATAAAAGTAATAAAAAGCCACTCGAAAATCCGAGTGGCTTTTTATTAGAATTCGTAGGTATCGGTGTTTGATACTCTAGTCAATCTAGAAAAGGTAGTCTGTAGTTGATTAACCTTCAACGATAGCGTCTGAAGGACAGACAGCAACACATGCTGCACAGTCTACGCATGTATCAGCATCGATTTCGTATAAAGCATCACCTGCACTGATAGCTTCTACGGGACATTCGCTTTCGCAAGAACCACAGTTTACACATTGATCATTAATTACATATGCCATGATTGTATCCTCCTATTAATATGTGCCATACGGCAGAATTTGTTCCATCACTAGAACTTACAGATATTTTAATACATGTAGATATAGATTACAAGTATTAAATTAGGAACAAGTGTCCGAAAGGCAGGTTATTTAATATAACGATGGCACTGGTCTGACAATTGCATCTTGCGTTACCTCGTAAAAGGTATTATAATTTAAGAAGGCAGAATCAAAGGAGGGATAACAATGACACAAATTTCAAAAGATATGATTATTGCTGATTTAATCAAAGTAAATCCTAGTATCGTTACAATTCTAATGAGATCAGGCATGCACTGTGTGGGGTGTCCATCAGCTCAAGCTGAGACATTAGCAGAGGCAGCAATGGTTCATGGTATTGATGCGAATGTACTAGAACAACAAATTAATGATTTTTTAGCAACAGTATAAATTAAAAGACAAACGGGTATCTACCAATGTAGATGTCCGTTTGTCTTTTTATTAAAATTGCTTTCTAATTCAAAGGCTTGCTAGTTGTTGTAACGCATTATTGATTAAAATAGCTTTCCCATGTTCTTTTAAATGTGCTTCACCAGCAATCGAAAAGGCTTTACCTTGACCGTATTCAGAGAGCATATTACATACCTTGTTAAAAATCTCTGGAGAACAGCCAGACTTATGTAGCACTAGCTCGTAGGTGTCATCAGTTGTCTTGTAAAGCGAATTGTATCCAATAAAGAAATTATTAAGGACTTGAGCAGCCTTTATAACATCATCTAACTGTTTGAAGCAAAATAATCTAAGTAACTTTATCGAAGCATCTTTGTTATTATTGGCACTATCTTCGGAGGTCTCCTTGTTGTCAGCTTGCCCTTTTCGCTTGGCTTCGCATAGCTTTTGGAACAAATCAAGGATATCATCAGCTCCAGTTAAAGGTGTTGATGTTACTTGATTGCGATGAGCCTCCTTGTCTGGTGCGAATTTGGAAAAACGAGTATCTAATTCTTCGGGGTCTTCGACTTTAGTAATGATTAGAACGATACTATCTGATGCCAATGGAATTGCCTCAATCATCAACGGCATATTATCAACTTCGAAACCGAATTCATAATTAGCTTGTTGCATCATATTACGGAATAAATTTTTGGCTTTCTCAGTTCCATAAGTTAGCTCACTGAATTTTATTTCATGGGTAGCTAAATCATCGCGGGTAAGCGTACAACGTATCTGGTTATCATTAATCTTTTCAATTTTCATAGTCTTACTCCTTCCCTATGGATGATAATTCTACAATATAGTATACCCTAGGACAAACGAATATGTAAAGTGCTTAAGAAATATTTCATAATCTTACCGGAATTTTAAGAGAGTCATGACTTGAAATTGTATTTTTTTTCCATTATAATAGAAGTACGAAGGATGATAACGATATTAAGAGATGGCTTGAATTACTTTTTAAAATATCGCATATATCTAGAAACAATATTCTTAACTTAAGCGGAGCTCTCCGTGAAGATACCCCAATGCAATAAGCAAACTAAAACAGAAATAATATTTCTTAAATGGTGAATATCCTTCGGGGCTGATTTTGCCCAAAACAAACGATGAGCAATTCGTCTATGACCTAAGAAAGGAGGAAAAGGCAAAAGAAATTATATATCACGAACACCCATCTTTTGTCTAAAGAAACACATGGGTAAAAAGAAAAACACCGCAGAATTACTTAATGAACTGCGACAATATGATGCGTCCGGGTTATCGCTTTACTTAAATGGAAACCCAAGTACACCCAAAGCGATAGTTAAAGCCCATAAAGTCGCTGAGTCAGGCACTTATATGCGGGACTATATTGAAGACGATAAAGGGGAGGTGAACAAGCTTTCATTCGATTTGATTGAAAAAATATAAAATTAGAAATGCCCGTGTTCCAAAATGTAAAGTCTCTATGATGCATAACCATTGGAAACGGGCATTTCTGTATGGATAAAAATTAAAAGAACGTTTACAAAAATGATAATCATTACAGTAGAAATTGTGTTATACTATACCTTGTTAGTGGATGGTTAGGAAGTCCACAAAGCAGATACAGGAGGATTGATGTATGCAAAAGAAAATATCTCCAATTTTGATAGTTATTACATTGATTATTGTGGTGATTATTGTTGGAGCAATAACATTTATAACGAATCGCTATAAGCCCTCGACTAAGATGGCGGATAGCTCACAATATTTTGGAGCGGTAGCAACTGATGAGACAACTATTATTATTAACGGTGAGATAGCCGAAGATAAAGGTAAGGTAATTGAAGGCAAGGTATACTTAAGCGAGCAATTGGTGGGTCAATATATTAACTCGCGGTTTTATTGGGATATGCATGAGAATCAAATGCTCTATACAACGCCATACGAGATTATTGAGATTAATGACCTTAAGCAATTTGACGATACCTACTATATCGCACTTGATTTCATCAAAGAATATACCGATATGTTAAGCGAGAGCTTTGAGGAACCACAGCGAACAGCTATCTTTACACAAGAAGCAGCGTTTACGGAAGGTCTAGTAATTGCCGATGGGGCAGTTCGTGTTAGAGGTGGGGTCAAGAGTGACATCCTAAGAAAAGTAGCCAAACATGAAGATACAGTTTTTGTGCTGGAAGAATTAGATAATTGGATTAAAGTCTTAACGATAGATGGCTACACTGGATACATTGAAAAAGAAAAAATAGAACTACTAGGAACTTTTGAGATAGCAAAGACGACCACAGACAATGAGTATACTAGTATCCTAAGAGACCATAAGATTAATTTGGCATGGCACCAAACGATGTCACAAAGTAGTAATGAAGCATTATTAGATGTGATTAAAGATGTTACAGGTGTTAATGTTATTTCACCAACATGGTTTTCGATTGTTGATGAAGATGGTACGATTTCATCTTTAGCAAGTGCTGAATATGTTCAACAAGCCCATGAGCAAGGGTTAGAAGTATGGGGTCTGATTGATAACTTTAATCCTGATGTTAAGACGCTTGATGTCTTATCACACCGCGATAAGAGAGCCAATATTATTGAACAACTAATTGATATTGCCAAGGAAGTTGGATTAGATGGAATCAACATTGACCTTGAAAGTATCACTGTTGAAACGGGACCGCATTATGTTCAGTTCCTAAGGGAGATATCAATTCGTTGCCGTGCTGAGAATTTGGTGCTTTCAGTAGACATTCCGCCACCATTCCCATATAATAAACACTATAATATAAAAGAACAAGGTGTGGTGGTTGATTACGTTATCATTATGGGTTACGATGAGCATTATAGTGGTGGAGAAGCCGCTGGTTCAGTAGCTTCGCTTGGTTTCGTTAGGTCGGGAATTGAAGAGACCTTAAAAGATGTCCCCAAAGAAAAGGTCATTAATGGTATTCCGTTTTACACGCGGGTTTGGCGTGAACCATTTGGCTCTAGTAATATCACTAGCGAAGTATTAGGGATGAATGGTGCTGATAACTATATAGCAGAACATCAGATGAAGACCCATTGGGATGCCTATGTAGGGCAGACGGTGGCAGAATTAGAGACAGAAGATGCTTTATATCGAATCTGGGTAGAGGATGAGCGTTCCATTGAAGAGAAGATGAAGCTAATCAAGGAACATGATTTAGCAGGAGTTGCACAATGGAAATTAGGCTTTGAACGTAGCAGTGTATGGGATATAATAGATAGATACCTAAAATAAAGGGGGTTTTTAAGTAATGAGTGAACATGAAATGTTTAAGACAACACTAATGGGGGGATATGACAAAGATGATGTTGCTGAACAAGTCCGCAACATGAAAGATGCACATATTTCTAATCAAGCTAAATTACAAAAAGAATTAACAAGCAAGGATAGTGAGATAGCAGAGCTTAAGGCTAGACTTGAAGAAAAGGAACGTCAAAAAGAAAAATTAGAGAATGATATCTCGCAGAAATACCAAAAGTATATTGACCATCATGATAGCATTTCGAATCTCTTGGTTGATGCACAGATTAAAGCTAATGAAATTATCAGTGATGCCAAAGCTAAAAAGGAACAGATGCTAGAGTTGACTGACAAAGAGATTAAACGCAAGTTTGAAAGTGTTCAAGCCGAAGTCAATGAGAAGATTGCCGAAGGCAAGCGCAAGTATATAGCTTTGCAAAGTGAGATGGATAGTATCATGGAATTAATCAACCAAGCCCAAAAGCGTTTTGTGGTTTCCTATAAAGAGATTCACAAGATTATCAGTAGTATGCCAGAACGAGTAGAAAGTATCGATGAAGATAATTCAGAAGATAGTGTGAATGAGGAGTAGGACATGAGTGTCGAAGTGATAAAAGTGTCTACTGATTGTCATGAGCAAGAATTGTTAATCAAAGCTGGGCAAATTCTAAAAGCAGGCAGATTAGTGGCGTTCCCAACTGAGACGGTGTATGGTTTAGGAGCCAACGCACTAGACCCTCAAGGTGCCCATCAGATATACGCCGCCAAAGGACGTCCATCAGATAATCCGCTGATTGTTCATATTGCGAAGCTGGAACAATTACCATTAATAGCCCAAACAATCCCGGATAAGGCATTAGCCTTAGCTAAGGTGTACTGGCCAGGACCGTTAACAATGGTTTTTGCTAAGACCGAAGTAGTACCGCTTGAGACTACCGGAGGACTTGATAGTGTTGCCGTTCGGATGCCCAACCATCCAGTGGCGTTGGCTTTGATTGATAAGGGTGGTGGCTATATCGCAGCACCTAGTGCCAATGTATCTGGTCGCCCAAGTCCGACAAAGGCAGAGCACGTTATTGAAGACTTAGGTGAACGTATTGATATGGTAGTAGATGGTGGCGATGTGGCAATGGGTCTTGAATCGACGATTGTAGATTTCTCAAGGGATAGGATTACTATTTTACGTCCCGGGTATATTACCAAAGCGATGATTGAAGCAATCATTGGTCCAATTGATGTCGATGGGGATGAGCCAATCAAGGTAGCCGATGAAGCACCGAAAGCGCCAGGGATGAAATACACCCATTATGCACCGAAAGCCCCTTTGTTTATTGTTGAGGGCGAAGAGCAGGCAGTGATTGATAAGATTCAAGCACTGGTGGGCGAAGAGATTAGAGCGACAGGCAAGCCAGGAATCATTTGTACCGATGGAAGTGCGAAAGCATATTCGCAAGGAATAGTTAAGAGCTTGGGTCATCGGTCAGATGAAGAAAGTATTGCCCGTCATTTATATAGCACGTTGCGTGAATTTGACGAGGAAGAAGTTACTTGTATTTATTCAGAAGCGTTTAACACTCCGCAGTTGGGGACAGCTATTATGAATCGTTTATGCAAAGCAGCTGGATATAAAATAATTAAAATTTAAGGAGTCTTTTAAAGTGGGACGATATGAAAAAATAATTTTTGTAGATGAAGATGATAATAGTAGGTCAGTAATGGCGAAGATTATTGCCCGAAACAAATTTTCACTAGAGACAATCACGATAGAATCAAGAGGTTTAGTGGTGTTGTTTCAAGAACCAATTAATCAAAAGGCAGCAGCAGTTTTAATTAGCAAGGGCTATCATGTTGATGACCATGAGTCCAAGCAATTAGAACAAAAGGACATCAACGATGCCGTTTTGATTTTAACAATGGAAGATAGTCAAAAAGAAAAGATTTGGATGAATTATGAGAATGCTGCTAGTGTCTATACATTAAGCGAGTATATAAACGGTGATGTAGAGATAGCGCCACTTTTTGGTGAAGCACTAACCGAATATGGAAGATGCTATGAAGTTTTAGAGTCTCTGATTGATGCCTTAGTTGTTCGCTTACGAACAGATTAATGGTATTTATTAAGGAAAGGACAGTGCTTAATAATGAACATAAAAAGAGAAGATTACATCACTTGGGATGAATATTTTATGGGTGTGGCAATTCTATCAGGGATGCGCTCTAAAGACCCGAGTACCCAAGTTGGTGCCTGTATTGTCAGTGAGGATAATAAGATTTTGTCAATGGGATATAATGGGCTTCCGATGGGCTGTTCTGATGATGAATTTCCGTGGGGCAGAGATGGCGAGCCATTAGATAATAAATATTTATACGTGGCACATAGCGAACTTAATGCGATACTAAATTATCGTGGTGGCTCATTAGATGGAGCTAAGATATATGTCTTGTTATTCCCGTGTAACGAATGTGCCAAAGCGATTATTCAAAGTGGAATTAAGACAATTATCTATGATAGCGATAAATATGCTGACACCCCGTCAGTACTGGCGTCGAAGCGAATGCTTGATGCAGCAGGTGTAAGATATTATCAATACACCAGAACCGATAGAGAGATTAAAATTTTATTATAAAGCTAGAGTGCTTAATGAAAACGAGTCGAAGACGAAGGTTGGATTTAGTGAATCGAACCATAACCAAGCACGATAGTAACACCAAAAAAGTAACCATAGGAGAGAATATGAAGAACAAAAAATTAGTAGAAGCAATCACATCAATGGAAGAAGACTTTGCACAATGGTATACAGACATTGTCAAAAAGGCAGAGTTAATCGATTATACAAGTGTCAAAGGATGTATGGTGTTAAAGCCAGCGGGATATGCTCTTTGGGAAAATATTCAGCGTGACTTAGATGGCAGATTTAAAGACACAGCGGTAGAGAATGTATATCTACCGATGTTTATTCCTGAAAGTCTTTTGCAGAAAGAGAAAGACCATGTTGAAGGATTTGCTCCAGAAGTAGCATGGGTAACTCATGGTGGGTTAGAACCATTACAAGAAAGATTGTGTGTAAGACCGACATCAGAGACCTTGTTCTGTGATTTTTATGCTAAAGATATTCATTCTCATAGAGACCTACCACGTCTTTATAATCAATGGTGTTCAGTAGTGCGTTGGGAGAAGACCACCAGACCATTCTTACGTTCGCGCGAATTCCTATGGCAAGAAGGGCATACAGCTCACGCAACAGCCGAAGAAGCCGAAGCAAGAACAATTCAGATGTTAAATGTCTATGCCGACTTTTGCGCTGACAGTCTAGCGATTCCAGTTATCAAAGGACGCAAGACTGATAAGGAGAAATTCGCTGGTGCTAATGCGACATATACAATAGAAGCTTTAATGCATGATGGTAAAGCCTTGCAATCAGGAACAAGCCATAACTTTGGTGATGGCTTCGCTAAAGCTTTTGAGATTCAGTTTGCGGATAAAGATAATACCTTAAAGCATGTTCACCAGACCTCATGGGGGATGTCAACCCGTATTATCGGTGGTATTATTATGGTTCATGGTGATGATAGTGGCTTAGTCTTACCACCACAAATTGCCCCAATTCAAGTAATGGTAATTCCAATCCAGCAGAAAAAGGACGGTGTACTTGATAAAGCTAGCGAAGTAACCAAGGCGCTAAAGGATAGCCAAATACGTGTTAAGTTAGATGATACCGATAAGAGTCCAGGGTGGAAATTCTCGGAACAAGAGATGCGTGGAATCCCAATTAGAATTGAATTAGGACCAAAGGATATTGAGAATAATCAAGCAGTCTTAGTGCGTCGTGATACCAGAGAGAAAATCGTAGTATCGCTATCAGAGCTAACTGAGAAGGTAGCCAAATTATTACAAACAATTCAAGCGGACATGTATAATCGTGCTAAAGCACATCGTGATGAGCATACCTATAGTGCCACTGATTACGACACCTTCAAACAAACAATCGAAGAGAAACCAGGTTTTGTTAAAGCGATGTGGTGTGGTTTGGAAGAATGTGAAGAAAAGATTAAGGAAGATACAACGGCAACATCACGTTGTATCCCATTTGAGCAAGAAGAAATTACTAAGACATGTATCTGCTGTGGTAAGCCAGCAACCCAAATGGTTTACTGGGGCAAGGCTTACTAGGATACGAAAGCGATATAAGCTGATTTGACAAATGCCTGAAAGGAGCGATGGATAGTGGAGATTAAGATGCCAAATAGTGCTCGTTTAGTCATTAACAAATTAGCCGAGCAAGGTTATGAAGCCTATGTTGTTGGTGGTTGTGTTCGCGATTCGATTCTAGGGCGGCATCCTGATGATTGGGATGTTACCACCAATGCCCAGCCATGCGAGATTAAAAAGGTCTTTGCTCGAACGGTTGATACAGGAATTGCACATGGTACTGTGACGGTTCTGATTGGTAGCGAAGCGGTAGAAGTGACAACCTATCGAATTGATGGTGAGTATACCGACAATCGACGCCCCGATAGTGTTGAATTCACCAGTAGGCTTAGTGATGATTTAAAGCGGCGTGATTTCACGATTAATGCCATGGCGTATAATGACCAGGAGGGGCTAATTGATATTTTTGGTGGAGAAGCTGATTTAAAGGCACAGATAGTTCGTTGTGTTGGCGATGCCAAAGAGCGATTTAGCGAAGATGCATTGAGAATTCTAAGGGCGGTTAGATTTGCAGCGCAGCTAGGCTTTAGTATTGAAGATGAGACCAAAGCAGCGATTAGCGAATTAGCGGGGTCATTATCCAACATTAGTGCCGAGCGAATTCAAATCGAGATTATTAAATTATTGGTGTCCCCACGACCAGAGATATGGGGCTTGGTATGGGAATTAGGCATTACCAAGGTCATTATGTCAGAATTTGATGTGATGATGGAGACGGAACAAGATAACCCTCATCATATGTATAATGTGGGTGAGCATACCCTTAAAGTATTAGCCAATGTTCGGGCTGACAAGGTTCTAAGAATAGCGGCACTTTTGCATGATATCGGTAAGCCAGCGAGACGAACGACTGACTCGGCGGGGATTAATCATTTTAAGGGGCATAGTGAAATGGGTGTAACCATGGCACGCGATTTTCTAAAACGTCTTAAGTTTGACAATGACACGACGAACAACGTCTTGCGTTTGATAAAGTGGCATGATTTACGGCTGCAAGCAGACGAACGTTTAGTGCGAAGCGCTATTTATCGAATGGGTGATGATATCTTCCCCTATTTTATCGAATTGCAATATGCTGATACAATGGGGAAAAGTACCTATGGTCGTGAAGCAAAGTTGAAACTAAATGCTGATTTAAGGACACTTTATACCAAAATAAAAACAGAACAACAATGCATTTCATTAAAGGATTTGGCAATTAATGGTAAGGATTTAGTCGCTTTAGGGATTAAGCGGGGACCGGTGATGGGTGAGTTACTTAGAACTGCCCTTGAGCAGGTGTTAGAAGACCCGCAAAGGAATACAAAGGAATGTCTTCTTTCCTATATTAAAGCAGAACTGTAGATAAACTAAAATTTCACAGAAAATGGATGCATCTGTCTCGGATTTAGAAAAACTTCTAAACAACTAAATTCGTTTTTATCAAAAATTTTAAACACAAAAACTATAAAGCTGGAATGAATATTATTGGTAATTATCGCTGCTGGAAATTCAGACTTGTTTTTAATAATAAGTGAAATTACAATATGAGAAAAACGCCGAAAAACCAACATAAACAAGCAATTATAAGGATGCTCTTGACAAATGTCAAAAGAAAGTATATAACTATAGAGTAGGGTTGAACTGCGAAAAAGCAGACAGTTCGAGACGATTTTGCTTATAACGATGGTCGTTTTAGGTTTAAACGTAGAGTGGGTATTTGCCCACAAAATAAAAAAGATTCTATAGGAGGAATACCCATGAACAAAACAGAATTAGTGACAGCTATGGCTGGCGCAGCGAAATTATCTAAGAAAGATGCAGAAGCATCACTAAAAGCATTTATTGATGTTGTTTCAGAAGAATTAAAAAAAGGTGGAAAAGTTCAATTAGTTGGATTTGGTACTTTCGAAGTATCTGAAAGAGCAGCTAGAGAAGGAAGAAACCCTCAAACTGGTAAAACAATGAAAATTGCAGCTTCTAAAGCACCTAAATTCAAAGCTGGTAAAGCATTGAAAGACTTAGTTAACGAAAAATAATTGAAGCTTATTATAAAAGGGGTAGGGTGTCAAAAGTCTTTTGACACCCTATCTCTTTTTAGAAAATTAGAGGAATAAAATGAGATTAGATAAATTTTTGAAAGTTTCGCGTTTGATTAAACGCAGAAGTGTCGCTAATGAAGCCTGTGATGCTGGCAGAGTATTAATCAATGAACGTCCAGCGAAGGCATCGGTCAAGGTTAAGGTTGGCGATATTCTAGAGATACAATTTGGGGTCAAGAGTGTTAAAGTCGAAATTCTAAATATCCAAGAGACCGTTAAGAAGGAAGAGGCACAAGAATTGTACCGATATTTATAATTAGGCGGTAATTTCTATCGAAAAGGGTTGAAATTTACTGGATTACGAGGTAATATTTTATTATGAGCAAAAATAGAAGATTCCCCAGAAACCGAATGAAGAACTCCGAACAAAGAGGAGCTACGATGATTGGTATTAGCTGTGTTGTTTTGATGCTAATGGCAGTTCTTTTGGTACAAGGATTTTCATTGAATAAGAAGATAGAGAGTAATACAGCAAGGGAAGAATTGTTAGAAGCGCAACTAGCTGATGAACATAATCGGACCGAAGAGATAGAAGAAATGCAAGAGTACATGAAGACTCATGAATATATTGAGAAAGCGGCCCGTGATAACGGACTAGCGAAAGACAATGAGATTATTTTTAAAGAGGTTGAATGATAATTCACCGCGGGTGATGGTCTTGATAGACCTTTTGGTACCCTAATATTAATACACAATAAAGCTCAAATGATTGCCATGTCTGTTTAGGACATGGCATATTTAAATAGTGAGGTAGCAGCAATGGATATGCAGGCGAAGGTAGCGCATTTTATTAAGGAAAATCAAATGATTACAGCGGGTGATAAGATTGTCATTGGTGTCTCGGGTGGTGCTGATTCGATTTGTCTGTTTCATATTATGCGTCACTTGCAAAAGCTTAAGGCATTTTCTTTGGCGGTAGTCCATATTAATCATGGGCTAAGAGGTGAAGCGGCGACGGCTGATGAGCATTTTGTAAAGGGCTTGTGTGAGCAGTATGGTATCTGCTATCAAGTGGTTAAGGTGGATGTTAAGTCCGAAGCGCGAACGCGGGCCATGAGTATTGAGGAAGCCGGTCGAGTGATTCGCCGTAAGGCCTTAGAGCGATTTGCTAACGAGAACGGATTCTCATTAATTGCCTTAGGGCATCATATTGAAGACCAAGCCGAGACCGTGCTATTTAATCTAGCAAGAGGAAGTGCCGTTTCGGGTCTGTGTGGAATTCATCCACTTAGAGGTCGATATATCCGCCCATTGCTATGCATTACTAGACAAGAGATTGAAGCCTACCTAATGGCTCAAGGCTTTAGTTGGCGCGTTGACCAAAGCAATCTGACAGATGACTATACCAGGAATAAAATTCGCCATAATACCCTTAAATATTTAAAGCTGGAAGTTAACCAAAGGGCTAGCGAGCATATTGCCAGCACAGCTATGCAGTTACAAGAAGTAGAAAATTATTTGTTAAAGCAGACTCAACAAGCGTTGGAGAAATACACCAGGATAGAAGCGGAAGGTATTTTTATTAATCAACAACTGACGAGTGAGGATATGATTATCAGACGATATCTACTAAGAGAATGTGTTAAGCAACTTACTGGTAGCTTGAAGGATTTAAGCAAAGAACATATTGATAGTATGGTGGCTATTTTTGATAAAGCGGTTGGGAAAAGAATTGATATTATCAAAGGTATTACCATCAAAAGGACCTATGAAGGGGTCATCTTAACCTTAGCAACGATGGGGGCACCTAGGCAGATATTGCCCGAGATTACGCTACCGATTCCGGGCGAATGTCAAGTTGGTGAAGACACCATTATTTGTCGACTTATTGGTGCGAAAGCAGAAATAATTGAGGGAAAAACATATACGAAATGGTTTGATTATGATAAAATAAAAAATACTTTGGTAATCCGAAGCAGGCGTCCTGGCGATGTGATAGCAACTTGTGCCGGTGGCGGAGGGAAGAAACTAAAAGATTATCTTATTGATGTGAAGATACCACGTGAAGATAGAGATGCGTTACTACTGTTAACAATGGGTTCGCAGGTTCTATGGATTGTTGGTGACAGGATTAGTGAAGAGTATAAAGTTACTTCAGACACAAAGCAGATTTTGACGATTCAGATGAAGGGAAGGAACGAAAATGAGTGATAAGATTTCAGTAATGTTAGATGAGCAGGTGGTAGATGCAAAGATTCAAGAGATAGGTGAGCAAATCAGCCGCGATTTTGAAGGTAAACAAGTACACATAATATGTGTCCTTAAAGGCAGTGTTTTTTTTGCCTGTGAATTGGCGAAACGAATTACAGTGCCGGTTTCATTGGATTTCATGTCGGTATCTAGCTATGGTGATGACACCAAGTCAAGCGGAGTTGTTAAGATTGTCAAAGACCTTGATGAACCACTTGAAGGCAAAGATGTCTTAATTGTTGAGGATATTATTGACTCAGGTCGGACTTTAAGCTATTTGATTGATATTTTGTATCAGAGAAAGCCAAATAGTATCCGCCTTTGTACCCTGCTTGATAAACCGGAGCGTCGTGTTAAGGAAGTAGCAGTTGATTACACTTGTTTTGAAATACCAGACGAATTTGTCGTAGGTTATGGTTTGGATTATGCACAGCGGTATAGGAATCTTCCATATATTGGTGTAGTTGAAACAGAATAGAGATAACGAAGGGAGATTTTATCTTTGAAACAGTCAAGAGGAATAATTACATACTTTATTGTTGCCATGCTTATCTTCGGCGGGGTAATGTATATTTCCAATAGAATGGAAGAACGGGAATTGTTGAGTAGTCAAGAATTCGCCACCGCCCTAGAAAAGGGTGAAGTTGAAACAGCGGAGATTTTTCAAAATCCGCAACCACCAACTGGTCAAGTTAGTATCAAATTAACTGATGGTGCGATTCGTCAGATTTACGTTAGTGATGTCAATGAAGCTGCTAAGGAGTTAACTGATGCGGGGGTTTCTTATAAGATGCTCGATGTGCCAGGCGAGAGCTTACTATCGACAGCTATTGTGCCAATCGTAATATCGGCAGTCATGATTATTATTTTTATGATGTTTATGACTAGGAATATGGGTGGCGGTGGCCAAAGCAATAAAATGATGAATTTCGGCAAAAGTCGTGCCAAGATGGTAACTGACCAAAAGCAAAAGACTTTCAAAGAGGTTGCTGGACTTGATGAAGAAAAAGAAGACCTTGAAGAGATTGTCGATTTCCTAAAAAGTCCACAAAAATATACCAAGGTAGGAGCTAGAATCCCGAAAGGAGTTCTCTTAGTAGGACAACCAGGAACGGGTAAGACTCTAATGGCGAAAGCTGTTGCGGGCGAAGCAGGTGTACCATTCTTTAGCATCTCAGGTTCGGACTTCGTTGAGATGTTCGTCGGTGTCGGTGCTTCAAGAGTGCGAGACCTCTTTGAAGAAGGTAAGAAGAATGCGCCATGTATTATTTTTATTGATGAGATTGATGCAGTGGCAAGAAGACGTGGAACTGGTATGGGCGGTGGTCATGATGAACGTGAGCAGACGCTTAACCAGTTGCTAGTTGAGATGGATGGCTTTGGTGTTAATGAAGGAATTATTGTCATGGCGGCGACTAACCGTGTTGATATTCTAGACCCAGCGATACTACGTCCAGGTCGCTTCGACCGTAGAGTAATTGTTGGTGCACCAGATGTTAAAGGTCGTGAGGAGATTCTAAAGGTTCATGCCAATGGCAAGCCGTTAGGTGAAGATGTTGATTTGGCACAGATTGCTAAGACAACAGCCGGCTTTACTGGTGCGGACCTTGAGAATCTCTTGAATGAAGCCGCGATTGTGGCAGCACGTGAAAGTCGTGCCTATCTAATTCAACAGGATATTAAGTCAGCCTTTATTAAGATTGGCATTGGTGCAGAGAAGAAGAGCCGTATAGTACTTGATAAAGAACGTAAAGTCACAGCTTATCATGAAGCAGGACATGCGATTTTGTGTCATGTTTTACCAGATATTGACCCAGTTTATATTGTTTCAATCATCCCAACTGGAACTGGCGCAGCAGGATATACAATGCGAACAACGGAAAAGGATGAGATGTTTAATACGCGTGGCAAGATGCTTCAGACCATCGAAGTATCATTAGGTGGACGAATTGCCGAAGAACTTATCTTTGACGATATAACCACGGGGGCATCACAAGATATCAAGAATGCCACCTCCATAGCCAGAGCAATGGTAACTAAGTATGGAATGTCGGCGGAGATTGGAATGGTCGCATATGGTGAAGACGAAAGCGAAGTTTTTATTGGTCGAGATTTGGCGCACACACGCGGCTTTAGCGAACGAGTAGCCGGTGAGATTGATGATGAAGTTAAGAAAATTATTGATACTTCTTATGTACAAGCCAAAGATGTTATTATGCAGTATGAGAATATTTTGCATAGATGTGCAGAATTATTATTAGAAAAAGAGAAAATTGGTCGTCAAGAGTTTGAGGCTCTTTTTGACGAAGGAAAATAATATGAACTATGCAAAGCGACAAAGAGCAATTAAGATAAGAGATTACATTAATGAGATGCAGCCACTACTAGATAAAGAGTCGCTATTTAGTGACGAGACCTCCTTCTATCGCAAGCCTGAGGAACCAAATTCAGGTGATAACGTGACAATTCGCTTTCGGACAAAGAAGAATAATGTCGAAATGGTTGAGCTGATTGGGGTGGATTTTCAAAGTGAGCTGCAGGTGGTTGAGCAAAGTGATGAGTTTGATTACTATGCGACGGATATTGTTGTAGCAGATGACATCATCAAGTACTACTTTAAGATTCATGCCAAAGGGCTATCTTGTTACTTTAGCAAATCAGGTGTAACCAAGGATATCGAGGAGAGTTCTTTTTTTGCTATTATTCCTGGTTTTCATACACCTGACTGGGCTAAGGGCGCGGTTATGTATCAGATATATCCAGACCGCTTTTACAATGGCGATAAGAGCAATGATGTTCTAGAACGAGAATATTTTTATATTGATGGTCAAGTGACTAGTGAGACGAACTGGAGTGCCTACCCCAAAGCAATGGATGTTAGCAATTTCTACGGTGGTGACTTGGCAGGTATTATCGAGAAGTTGGATTATCTACAAGAACTAGGTGTTGAGGTGCTGTATCTCAATCCGATTTTTGTTTCACCATCAAATCACAAATACGATATTCAAGATTATGACCATGTTGACCCTCATTTGGGACGGATTGTCGATGATGGTGGTGAGGTTTTAGCGCCAGATGCGATTCAGAATGCTGATAGCAAGCGTTATATTAATCGTGTCACCAAGCAGGCGAACCTAACAGCTAGTGATAAGCTCTTCATTCACTTAAGTGAAGCAGTTCACAGTCGCGGAATGAGGCTTATCCTAGATGGTGTGTTTAATCATTGCGGTTCCTTTAATAAATGGCTTGACAAAGAATGTATATACGAACATGCTACAGATTACGAAAAAGGTGCCTACATATCAGCAGATAGTCCCTATCGCTCCTTCTTTAAATTTGATAATGATGAATGGCCCTACAATGACAGCTATAATGGTTGGTGGGGGCATAATACATTACCCAAACTTAACTACGAAGATTCCCCCAAACTTGAACAGTACATTTTGAAAATTGCAGCTAAGTGGGTATCGCCACCTTTTAATGCTGATGGCTGGCGTTTAGATGTCGCTGCCGATTTGGGTCAAAGCGTTGAATATAACCATCAATTCTGGAAGAAGTTTCGTCAAGCTGTGAAAAAGGCTAATCCCGAAGCACTGATTCTAGCTGAGCATTACGGAGATGCCAAGGATTGGTTGGCAGGTGACGAATGGGATACGGTGATGAATTACGATGCCTTTATGGAGCCAGTGTCGTGGTTTCTAACTGGCATGCAAAAGCATAGTGATGAATTTAGAGAGGATATGCTAGGAAATGCGGGGGCCTTTTTTGGGGCGATGCAACATGGCATGAAGATGTTTACGGGTCAATCATTGCAGGTGGCAATGAATCAGTTAGACAACCATGACCATTCGCGTTTTCTGACCAGAACGAACCACAAAGTCGGTCGGTTGGCACAGCATGGTTCACATGCGGCGGCGGAAGGTGTCGATATAGCAGTGTTAAAGGCGGCTGTTGTAATTCAAATGACCTGGCCCGGAGCACCAACATTATATTATGGTGATGAGGCTGGTGTATGTGGCTTTACTGATCCAGACAATCGGCGAACTTACCCATGGGGCAATGAAAATCATGACTTAATCAAATTTTACCAAAACGTCATTGATATCCACAAGCGTTATCAAGTGTTTCGTCGTGGTTCGCTAAAAGAACTTTATGCCGCTTACAATGTCTTGGCATATGGTCGTTTTACCGACCAAGCGCAAGCTATTATCATTATTAATAATGGTTGGGAAGTAGTACAGATAGAAGTAGCAGTATGGTCGCTTGGCATTGCTAGAAACAAAGATATAACGCTGCGACAACTTTTTTACACAACATCAGACGGCGCTAGGGAAGCTGAAGAGGAATTAACAGTAACCGCAGGCGTTTTGAAAGTGGAGATTGAAAGTAAAGGTGCGATGATATTATATCGACAAGACGATGATTGAAGCTTGATGTGAAGGGGAGCTAGGGGTTTTCAGAATTGAATTGTACGTTAGCAATAAATTTGATATACTGTGTGAAAGAGAAAGTACGGTGTATAGCTTAATATTGATAAAGAGGAACGAGGTATTATTATGAGAGAAAAGTATAAGACACTGTCATTAGAGACATTGCGTGACTTAGCTAAAGAAAGAGGGCTAAAGGGGCTGTCCGGACTAAGGAAAAGCGAACTCATCGAACGAATGGTTCAAAAGGATGAAGAGGAGAAGGAAGGAAGGCTTGAGCAAACCAAGGATATCGAAGGTGTTGCAGATAAAGATGTGAAAGAAGCTGTTGCAATAGTTGAAGCCAAGGCGGCTGAGCGAGAAGTACGCAACAAGAATGATTATAACGATTTAGACAGTGGTTTAGTAGCTGAAGGCATTTTAGAAGTAATGACTGACGGATTCGGTTTTATTCGTAGTGATAACTACATGCCAGGTGAAAATGATGTCTACGTCTCGCCATCACAAATCCGCAGGTTTAATCTTAAAACCGGTGATATCGTCCGCGGAAATACCCGAATTAAGACACAAAGTGAGAAGTTCAGCGCGCTTTTATATGTAACTAGTATTAATGGAGTACCGCCAAGTGAAAGAGTAAAGTTACCGAATTTCGAAGATATGACCCCGATTTTCCCGAATGAGCGGTTATTACTTGAACGACCAGGTGGTAGCATGGCAATGCGTATTGTAGATTTAATTAGCCCGATAGGTAAAGGGCAAAGGGGGATGATTGTATCACCACCAAAGGCAGGTAAGACAACGCTATTAAAGGATGTAGCAAGGTCAATCCTGCAGAACAATCGCGATATGCATTTGATTATTTTGTTAATTGATGAACGCCCAGAGGAAGTTACCGACATCAAAGAAGCAATCGTGGGTAACAATGTTGAAGTTCTTTATTCGACCTTTGATGAGCTACCAGAACATCACAAACGTGTTTCAGAAATGGCATTAGAGCGAGCTAAGCGCCTAGTTGAACATAAGAAGGATGTAACTATTTTCATTGACAGTATTACCAGACTAGCTCGAGCTTACAATTTAACAGTACCACCTAGCGGTAGAACCCTTTCAGGTGGTCTTGACCCAGCGGCATTACACATGCCCAAGCGAATCTTTGGGGCAGCTAGAAATATGCGTGAGGGTGGTAGCTTGACGATATTAGCGACAGCATTAGTTGATACGGGCAGTAAGATGGATGATGTTGTTTACGAAGAGTTCAAAGGAACTGGTAACATGGAGTTGGTGCTTGACCGTAAGCTTCAAGAAAAGCGTGTCTTCCCAGCAATTGACATCGTTAAGTCAGGTACTAGAAGAGAAGACTTGTTGTTGACTAAAGAAGAACAAGATGCCGTTTATCGGATGCGTCGCGCCCTTAATGGCATGAAGTCAGATGAAGTTTCAGAGAATATTCTCAACATGTTTTCAAGGACGAAGAACAACAAAGAATTTGTTCAGATGTTAATGAAACAAAAATTATTGTAATATCTTGCATTTCGATAGACTATGTGGTATAATCCAGTAGTTGTTTTATCTAGAAGACAGATAAATTCCCTCGGGAATATGAAACAAATATGAAAAAGAGGTGAATACGATGAGAGAAGGAATCCATCCAGAATATCACGCAGCAAACGTGACATGTAACTGTGGTAATGCATTTACAACAGGTTCAACCAAAGAAGCAATCCACGTTGAAATTTGCTCTAAATGTCATCCATTATACACAGGACAGCAGAAAGCAGCACAAGCACGCGGACGTATTGATAAGTTCAATAAGAAATACGGCGTAGAAGCACAATAGCAAATAATATTAAAAGTAATGGGTTGGGGTTGATATAATCTCAACCTATTTTCTGTTGTAAAAGGAGTAACATATGAAATCATCAAATGTTGGTGGGCAGGCAGTTATTGAAGGTATCATGATGAGACATGCCGATAACTATGCGATAGCAGTCAGAAAGCCCGACAAAGAAATTGCACTTAAGAAGGAACCATGCAAAAGTATCATTAAGAACAAAAAAGTTAGAAATGCGCCAATTATCCGTGGTGTACTTTCTTTTTTTGAATCGCTAATAGTGGGAACACAGTGTCTAATGTACTCTTCAAGCTTTTATGAAGAGGAAGAGGGCGCTAAGCCAAGAACCAAGGATGAGCAAGCTAAGCAAGAGCGAAGAGACACAGTGATTATGTATATAACAATGGTTGTTTCATTGTTAATCTCAGTTGCCCTCTTCTTTATGTTGCCCTATTATGTTGCCAGCTTTTTGCGGAAGGTGACTAGTGCCGAATGGGTCATTGCGATTGCTGAAGCGTTGATTAGAATTGCCCTGTTTGTTGCCTATATTTTATTAATATCGAAAATGAAAGACATTCAAAGAGTCTTTATGTATCATGGCGCGGAGCATAAGTGTATTAATTGTGTTGAGCATGGTATGGAACTTAATGTTGATAATGTTATGAAGAGTTCGCGTGAGCATAAACGCTGTGGAACGAGCTTTTTATTATTTGTCATGGTCATTAGCGTTATCTTATTTCTTTTTATTCGCGTGCCATCGCCATGGCTTAGAGTTGTGGTAAGACTATTGTTGTTACCTTTAATTGCAGGGATTTCTTATGAGATAATCAGATGGGCAGGGCGAAGTGAGAGTGCTTTTGTGAACCTCTTAAGTAAGCCGGGTCTAGCATTACAGAAATTAACGACCAAGGAGCCAACAAGTGATATGGTGGAGGTAGCTATTGTAGCAGTTGAGGCAGTATTTGATTGGCGCGAGTACTTGGAAGAGAATTTTGCTAATCAAGACGGAGAAGTAAAATGACATTTAGAGAAGTTTTGAGCGAAGCCACGGCACAATTAGAGAAGAGCCATATTAGTGAAGCACAAAGTGATGCTTGGTTGCTGATGGAATTTGTTTGGAAGCTAAATCGGAACTATTATTTTATGCACTCAGATGATATAATAGAAGATAGCGACAAGGAACGATATCTGTCGTTAATTAGTCGGCGAATAGAACATATTCCGGTGCAGCTTTTAACGAATAGGGCGTATTTCATGGGGCATGAATTTTATGTCAATGAAGATGTTTTGATACCACGACTTGATACCGAAGTCTTAATTGAAGCAGTCTTGCCGATGATACAGATGAATGACCATGTGCTAGATATGTGCACGGGTTCAGGCTGTATTATAATTTCGTTGCTATTAGAAGCTGGTGTGGATATTAAAGGTACAGGCGTTGATATTTCTAAAGGGGCGCTAGCAGTAGCAAAGCGAAATGCTACCGTCTTAGGGACAGATGTTGACTTTATCGAAAGCGATTTGTTTATTAATGTCAAAGGTAGATATGATATCATTGTCTCAAATCCCCCTTATATTCGTTCAGCAGTGGTAGCAGACTTAATGCCAGAGGTAAGTGACCATGAGCCACTATTGGCCCTAGATGGTAAAGCAGACGGGCTTTACTTTTACCGTGAAATAATCGCTAAGAGTCATAATTTCCTAACAGATAAGGGCTATCTAGCTTTTGAGATTGGATATGACCAAGGCGATGAATTAATAGCTTTAATGAATGACAGTAACTATCAAGATATTAAAGTGATAAAGGATTTAGCGGGACTTGACCGTGTAGTAGTAGGACAGAGAAGATAATAATGAGGAGGAATTCCCAATGTATGATAAATTGGAAGATTTGTTGATTAGGTTTGAGGAGGTTCTAGGAGAACTGAATGAACCAACAGTCGCAAGTGACCAGTCTAGATTTCAAAGATTGATGAAGGAACAAAGTGATTTACAGCCAATCGTAGATGCCTATAAAGAATATAAAGCATGCAAACAGACTGTCGAGGATAGTCTGCTAATGCTTGATGAAGAAACTGACGATGAGATGCGTGAGATGTTAAAAGAAGAACTAAGCGAATCAAAGAATCGTATCGAAGAGCTAGAACATGAATTAAAGATTCTACTTTTACCCAAGGATCCAAATGATAATAAGAATGTTATCGTCGAGATTCGTGGTGGTGCAGGTGGTGAAGAAGCGGCGTTATTTGCCGCCGATATTTGTCGAATGTACATAAAGTATGCTGAGGGCAAGCGCTGGAAGACCGAGATGATTTCCTTAAGTGAGAATGGCAACGGTGGTTACAAAGAAGTGACTTTTATGATTAGCGGAAGTGGTGCTTATTCAAAGCTCAAATACGAAAGCGGTGTTCACCGTGTTCAACGGGTACCCGAGACAGAATCAAGTGGCAGAATCCATACTTCGACGATTACGGTAGCGATTATGCCTGAGGCCGAAGAGATTGACTTCCAACTAGATATGAATGATTGCAAATTCGATGTCTTTAGAGCTTCTGGTAATGGTGGTCAATGTGTCAATACGACGGACTCGGCAGTACGCCTAACTCATATCCCAAGTGGGATAGTGATTTCTTGCCAAGATGAGAAGTCACAGCTTAAGAATAAAGAAAAAGCTTTAAAGGTGTTACGTTCAAGACTATACGAGCTAGAATTAGAAAAGCAGCATGATGCTGAATCAGAGGCGCGCCGAAGTCAAGTTGGAACAGGTGATAGGTCAGAGAAGATTAGAACATATAATTTCCCGCAAGGGCGAGTTACCGACCATCGTATCAAGCTGACCTTACATCGCTTAGATAGTATTTTAAATGGTGATATCGATGAGGTTATTGATAGCCTAATTGCAGCAGACCAAGCAACGAAATTAAGTAAACTAGGCGAAGCTGTTTAATCAAAGCCTATGACACAATCAAGGAGGATGAGTATGAAAGAGACAACATTAGTAATCATGGCAGCCGGTATTGGAAGTAGATTCGGCAAAGGAATTAAGCAATTAGAACCAGTTGGTCCAAGTGGCGAGATTATCATGGACTATTCTATTTATGATGCTATTGAAGCAGGGTTTAATAAAGTGGTGTTTATTATCCGCAGAGATTTAGAGGAAGATTTCAAAGAGATTATTGGCAATCGTATTGAGAAGATTGTTAAAGTGGAATATGTTTTCCAAGAAGTGGATAAATTACCAGCTGGCTTTACTTGCCCGCCAAATCGCACCAAGCCATGGGGAACAGGTCATGCTATCTGGTGCTGTAAAGATGCTATTAGTGGACCATTTGCCGTTATTAATGCTGATGATTATTATGGCAAAGACCCATATGTAAAATTATATAACTATTTACAAAATATTGATGCTAACAGCACCAAGATGGATATTTGCATGGCAGGATTCCTCTTGAAGAATACATTAAGTGAGACTGGTGGAGTAACCAGAGGTGTGTGTCTAGTTGATGAAGATAAGAAGCTAGTTGGAATCGATGAGACTTCTAATATCGTTAAGACAACAGATGGAGCTGCGGTAGATACTGATGGTCAGCTTCAAGCAATTCCTGGTGATAGTTTAGTTTCAATGAATATGTGGGGCTTAACACCAGCTTTCATGACAGAGCTAGAGAGTGGCTTTGTGAAGTTCTTAGAAGCTAATCAAGGTAATCTAGAAAAGCAAGAATATCTCTTACCAACCATCGTTGATAAGATGATTAAGGCAGATGAGGCAACAGTAGCAGTTCTTAGAACCGATGCGACTTGGTTTGGAGTGACTTACCAAGAAGATGCGCCAGCGGTTAAAGCAGCGATTGGTGATTTGGTTAATGAAGGTATCTACAAGGCGAAATTATTTTAATTTCCTTGTGAGGGTAAAGTGAGTATAGCTAAAAGATAGTTAAGGAGGCAGTATGGGGAAATATTTTGGTACAGACGGATTTAGGGGTGAAGCAAATATCGATTTAACGGTTGAACATGCATTTAAGGTGGGACGCTTCTTAGGCTGGTATTTTGGTCAAGAGCATAAAGCACAGATAGCTATTGGCAAGGATACACGCCGTAGTAGTTATATGTTTGAAGATGCTTTAGCAGCTGGCTTGACATCCTCTGGAGCAGATGTTTATTTACTTCATGTAACGACGACACCAAGTGTTTCTTATGTGGTAAGGACTGAGAACTTCGATTGCGGAATTATGATTTCAGCTAGTCATAATCCATTTTATGATAATGGTCTTAAGATTATTAATGGTCTAGGTCAGAAGATGGAAGCTTTAGTTGAAGAACAAATTGAAGCTTATATTGATGATAGTGAACCACATATCCCATTAGCGACGAGAGAGCAAATCGGTCGTACTATTGATTATTCAGCAGGACGTAACCGCTTTATGGGCTATTTGATTTCGTTACCAACTCGTTCTTTCAAGAATATGCGAGTAGGGCTTGATTGTTCAAATGGTAGCGCTTCGGCAATCGCCAAAAGTGTCTTTGATGCTTTAGGCGCGAAGACCTATGTTATTAATAATGAACCAGATGGAACGAATATTAATACTAACTGCGGTTCGACACATATCGAAATCCTACAGAATTTCGTTCGTGAGAAGCATTTAGATGTTGGTTTTGCTTACGATGGTGATGCGGACCGTTGTATTGCTGTTGATGAGACGGGCAAGGTGATTGATGGCGACTTGATTCTCTATATTTGTGGAAAATATTTAAAAGAACAAGGTCGTCTTGATAATAATACGGTTGTTACAACGATTATGTCTAATCTAGGACTATATAAAGCTTTTGACCGAGCTGGAATCAAATACGAGAAGACCGATGTAGGCGACAAATATGTCTGCGAAAATATGCTGACAAATGGTCATAGTCTTGGCGGCGAACAATCAGGACATATTATTTTTAGCAAACACGCTACTACAGGTGATGGAATTCTAACTTCTTTAATGATAATGGAAGTAATTATCGAGAAGAAATTACCACTTAGTACCCTCGCTTCAGATGTGGTTATTTACCCACAACTGCTTAAGAATGTACGAGTTGTGAATAAGCAGGCGGCAAGAGAGAATAAGTGCGTAGTTGAAGCGATTGAAGCAGTTGCCAAGACATTAGGTGATGATGGTAGAATATTGGTTCGTGAAAGTGGAACCGAGCCAGTTATTCGGGTTATGGTTGAAGCTAGTAATGATGGACTTTGTGCACAATGTGTTGACAAGGTTATAAAAGTTATGGAACAAGAGCGATTGATTGTTGAAGCTTAAGGTATCGCTGTCAAAGGACCTTTTGCTCATGATTATCTGCAAATAAAATACTTATATAAAAGAAAGAAATATACAAATGAAAAAAGTTTTAATGATAGTCATAATGGCATTGCTACTAGTAGGCTGTGCTAAAGCCAATACAAATGAATATTATAATCAGGCACTAAAAAGTATGGAGTCCGAAGATTATACTTCGGCGATAGCGACCTTACAAAAGTCAATTGATGAAGAAGTACGCTTACCAGAAGCTTATCGGGCACAGGGCATCAGTTATATGAAGTTAGGTGATAATGCCTCGGCGATAGCTGCTTTGTCACGTAGTTTGAATCACCTAGATACTGCGGATACAGAGTTTAGAAAAGATGTCATGTATTATTTGGGCGAAGCGCGAACTAACCACGGACAGACCAAGGAAGCAATTGAAGTCTATACGGAGATATTGAAGCTGGGTGAAGATGCCCAAAGCTTATTCTTAAGAGGGCAGTTGCAGCTTGGCGAAGGTAATGTAGCAGAGGCACAGGCCGATTTCGATAGAGCAAGTGAGAGTCTCCATGATTATGAGCTATATATTGGTATTTTTAATATATATGATAGTCATAAGATGACGGTTGAAGGACAAGAATATCTGAGTAAGGCGTTGGCAGTTAAGCCAGAAAGTCCCGCAGACCATTATGAACGGGGACGCATCTATTACTATATGAAGGATTATAGCAATGCCAGGGCCGAGCTTGTTGAAGCTGTCAATGGTGGAGAGACCAAAGCGGTTTTATTACTGGGCAAAGTCTACCTAGCAATGGAAGATAGCAGTAGTGCTAGAGCGATGTATCAAGAATATCTGGATACAAAGGAGAATGTCGCCAAAGCTTATAATGGTTTAGCTCTTTGTGACATCTATGAAAAGAACTATAATAGTGCCCTTGATAATATTACCAAAGGCTTAGCAGAGCAAAATGAAGAAGAGCAACAAGAACTGCTTTTTAATGAGATAGTAGTATATGAATATAAGCTTGATTTCGAAACAGCGAAAGCAAAGATGGCAGAATATTTAAGCTTGTATCCAGATGACGAAATCGCCATTCGCGAGAATGAATTTCTACAAAGCAGATAGAATAGGTGGAATATGGCGGAATTTTATGAATTTAACGATATTGAAGAAAAAGTCATTTTAGTAGGTGTTCAGACTAGTTCCAATGACGATACTAATAATTCGCTTAAAGAGCTAGAAGAGTTAATCGCAACCGCAGGGGCAGTCTGTGTTGCTAAAGTTATCCAAAATCGCGCCAATATTCATCCTGGGAATTATGTCGGAACGGGTAAAGTCGAAGAGATTAGAGAACTTGTCGAAGCCCTTGATGCAACTGGGGTTGTTTGTGATGATGAACTTTCACCAAGTCAGATGAATAATCTGGAGAGTGAGCTTTCTTGTAAGGTCATGGATAGAACGATGGTTATTCTCGATATTTTCGCTAGTCGAGCAACGACTAGTGAAGGGAAGTTACAAGTTGAACTAGCACAGTTAAAGTATCGTGCAGTAAGACTGGTTGGTCTTCGTAACTCCCTATCACGATTAGGTGGTGGAATTGGAACGAGAGGACCAGGTGAGAAGAAGCTAGAGATGGATAGGCGCTTGATTCGGACGCGGATTTCACAGTTAAAGCACGAACTAGCAAATGTCAAAAGACACCGTGATTTGATTCGTGAACAACGTAGCAAGAGCTATACCAAAGTAGCCGCGATTGTGGGCTATACTAATGCGGGCAAGTCAACCCTCCTTAATACCCTGACAAATGCCGATGTCTTAGAGGAAGATAAGCTGTTTGCGACCCTTGACCCAACAACTAGATTATTAGATTTACCAGGTGGTCAACAACTTTTAATGACAGATACAGTTGGCTTTATTAGGAAGTTGCCACATCATCTAATTGAGGCTTTCAAGAGTACTTTAGAAGAAGCCAAGTACGCTGACTTAATTATTCACGTGATTGACGCTTCCAATCCCTCTTGGCCAGAGCAGATGCATATTGTCTATGAGACATTAGGACAACTAGGGATTGCTGATAAGAAAATTATTACGTTATTTAATAAAGTAGATAAAGCTGAGACTGAGGTCGAGGGCTTAAGAGATTTTAAGGCCGATAAGACCCTTAAAGTGTCAGCCAAATGCGGGGATGGTCTTGATGAACTAAAGACACTTTTAGAAGAGATATTAATTGAAAAGCAGGTATATGTGGAGCGATTATATAATTATAATCAGGCATCAATAATCCAACTAATTCGAGAGTTTGGGCAGATTGAAGCAGAGGAATATTTACCAGAAGGAATCGCGGTTAAAGCCCATGTTCCAATGGAGATATACAATCGGATTTAAAGGTGCGAAAGCAAACGAACACCCATCTGTTGTGGTATGAGATAAATAAACCACAACATGTGGGTGTTTTTGGTTGACGGAGTGAAGACTCTTTGATATTATAAAAGAAGTGAATGAGAATATATTGGAACTAGGGGGAAGAGGATGTTTAGAGTAGAGAAAAGAGACGGCAAGATTGATGATTTTCAGGTTGCCAAGATTGGTGAAGCGATAGGAAAGGCCTTCGAAGCAAACGAGAAACATTATAGTCAAGAGATGCTCGACATGATTAGTCTGCATGTTACAGCCGATTTCCAGAATAAAATTAAAGAAGAAAGAATTTCCGTAGAGAAGATTCAAGATAGCGTAGAGAATGTGCTGATTCAAAGTGGTTACGCCGATGTTGCTAAGGCGTATATTCTTTATCGTAAGCAAAGAGAGAAGATTCGTAATGTTGATGCGACAATGCTAGATTACAAAGAGATTGTTGACAGTTACGTGAAGGTTGAAGACTGGCGTGTAAAAGAGAATTCGACAGTGACATATTCTGTCGGCGGGTTAATCCTAAGCAACAGTGGTGCGGTTACGGCTAACTATTGGCTTTCAGAGATTTATGATGAAGAGATAGCCAAGGCTCATCGTGATGCCGACATTCATATTCATGATTTATCAATGTTAACTGGATATTGTGCTGGTTGGTCACTAAAGCAATTAATTCAAGAGGGCTTAGGTGGAATCAAAGGCAAGATTACATCATCACCAGCAAGGCATCTTAGCGTACTTTGTAATCAGATGGTTAACTTCCTTGGGATAATGCAGAATGAATGGGCAGGAGCGCAGGCGTTTTCTTCTTTTGATACCTACCTAGCACCATTTGTTAAGGTGGATAATCTCGGGTATGATGAAGTTAAGAAATGTATTGAAGCTTTTATCTACGGAGTTAATACCCCAAGTAGATGGGGAACTCAGGCACCATTTTCGAATATTACCTTAGATTGGACAGTGCCAGGGGACTTAGCAGAGTTACCAGCAATTGTTGGTGGCCAAGAGATGGATTTTAGATACAAGGATTGTAAAGCTGAGATGGATATGGTTAATCGGGCTTTTATTGAGACAATGGTTGAAGGTGATGCCAATGGTCGTGGCTTCCAATATCCGATTCCGACATATTCGATTACTTCAGAATTTGACTGGTCTGATTCTACTAATAATCGATTATTATTCGAGATGACAGCGAAATATGGTACACCGTATTTCTCTAACTATGTTAATAGCGATATGGAGCCAAGCGACGTTAGAAGTATGTGTTGTCGTTTGCGTTTGGACTTACGTGAATTACGTAAGAAGACTGGTGGTTTCTTTGGAGCTGGTGAAAGCACTGGTTCGGTAGGGGTAGTGACGATTAATATGCCGCGGATTGCTTATCAAGCTAAGAACGAAGAAGAATTTTACAAACGTTTGGACCGTTTGATGGATATTTCCGCACGTTCTTTGAGTGTTAAGCGAGAAGTAATTGAGAAATTATTAAATGAAGGGTTATATCCATATACGAAGCGATACTTAGGAACCTTCGACAATCATTTTTCAACTATCGGCTTAATCGGAATGAATGAGGTGGGTCTAAATGCTAGCTGGCTAGGTGGTGATATGGCCGATGAGCGAACGCAAGCATTTACTAAAGCTGTTCTCAATCATATGCGCGATAGACTTTCTGATTATCAAGAGAAATATGGTGACTTATATAACTTAGAGGCGACACCTGGCGAGTCAACTACTTATCGCTTAGCCAAGCACGACCGGAAGCGCTGGCCCGATATTAAGACAGCTGGTAGTAAGGGTGATACAGCATATTATACCAATAGCTCACACTTGCCAGTAGAATACACCTCCGATATTTTTGATGCACTTGATATTCAAGATGAATTGCAGACTCTTTATACATCAGGAACAGTCTTCCATGCCTTCTTAGGTGAGAAGATGCCGAATTGGCAGGCAGCAGCATCATTGGTTAAGAAGATTGCTGATAATTACCGTTTACCATATTACACGATGTCACCGATTTATTCGGTTTGTAAGGACCATGGTTATATCAGTGGCGAACACTTTACTTGCCCTACTTGTGGCGAGTTAGCCGAGGTATATAGTCGGATTACTGGTTATTATCGACCAGTTCAGAACTGGAATGATGGTAAGAGTCAAGAATATAAGAATAGAACGGCCTATGATATTGAGACTTCTGTGCTTAAGGGAGGTCATGTGGTAGCGAAGCATGAAACAGTAGGTGAACCTATGAACACACAAGAAGCTAAGAAGCTATTATTTACAACGAGCACTTGTCCGAATTGCGTAGTTGCTAAAGAAATGTTAAAAGCAGAGCAATATGAGATTGTCGATGCAGGCTTAAATCCCGAATTAGCAGCCGAATTTGGAATCATGCAAGCACCAACCTTAGTGGTGGTTGATGGTGATGACGTTAAGAAATATGTTAATGCATCAAATATTCAAAGATATGTTGAAGGGCATTAACAAGTGATTTTTATTGCTTTTTGTTTACATTACAGTATAATATAAAGTAACGAGATTAATTATATTTAAGGATTTTGAGAGTAGAAAGGACCTAACAGTTCGTAGATATCGGTGCTAAAGGACCTTTTGGCGCGCTAATCCTTTAAGGTATGTAATGTTGTAAAAAGTAAAATGAAATTGACAAAATTAATGACAAGAAGGAGGATTTTGACGATGAAATCAAAGATGATTACAGGATTACTATTATGTGTGATGCTTAGTGTATCAAGCTTAGTAGCTACTGTCGAGGTAAAAGCAAGCAATGAGACAGTTGAAGAAAGTGTTGTAGTAGTTGAAGAGAGTGTTGTGGCAGCTGAAGAGAGTGTCTTGGCAGTTGAAGAAAGTGCCGTAGTAGTTGAAGAAAGTGTTATAGTTGTCGAAGAAAGTTCGATTGGCTATATGGTGATTGATGATACGAGCTTTCCAGATGATAATTTCAGGGCATATATACTAGATAAAATAGATAATAATAGAGACGGCATATTGAGTATTCAAGAGCGAGGGATTAGCTGGATGGATGCTTCTTCGCGTGATATTGCAAGCTTGCAAGGAATAGAATTCTTTACAGAGCTAGAATACCTAAGATGTGCTAATAATGAACTGACGAGTCTGGATTTGCGAAGCAATTCCAAACTAACAGAGGTAATATGCCATAACAATCGACTCACTAGCCTAGATGTCAGCACGGCTGTTGATTTGATTAATTTGGATTGTAGTGCTAATAACTTAAGTAGCTTGAATGTCAGAAACAATCCCAAATTAGATGAACTACTATGTGATAGTAATAACTTGACGAGCCTAGATGTCAGAAATAATCCTAACTTGACGATTCTAACCTGTGGCGGTAATAAGCTAACAAGTCTAGATGTGACTAATAATCGGCACTTACAGTTCCTTACTTGTTGGATGAATGAGTTGACTAGTTTGAATTTATCACAAAATGGCAGGTTACAGTATTTAGATTGTGAATTTAACAACTTAACAAGTCTGACCATGAGTACCCAATTAAGTATGTTAACTAATCTGCGTTGTAGTGATAACGAACTAGTGGTTCTGCCCAATTTAAGAGGAGCAATTAATTTGTTAGCGGGGATAGAAGGTGCTGGATTTGAGAGTGCTTTTCTAGACAATAAAATTGCTGAAAGCGAGTTCCGCAATAAATTACCAGCACACCTTGTAAATGATAATGCGTGGCTTGCGGCTCAGATTAACAGCCAAAGAACGCCACAAGTAGCATCACTAGGACAATGGAATCAAGATGCTCAAGGTTGGTGGTATCACAATGCTAATGGAACGTACACCAGAAACGATTGGCAACTTATCGATGGTCAGTGGTATTACTTTAATGGTTCAGGATACATGGTAACCGGTTGGCTAGAACAAGGGAATACGTGGTATTATCTACAACCGTTAGGTATGATGGCAAGTGGTTGGCAACAAATTGACGGCAGATGGTATTGCTTTGCTGGAACAGGAGCAATGCAAACTGGTTGGTTGCAAATAGGTGGGGAATGGTACTACTTGGAAAATTCAGGTGCAATGGTAAGTAACTGGCATAAAGTAGGGAATACATGGTATTACTTTAACCCATCAGGAGCAATGAGAACTGGTTGGCTGCAAGAAGGTGGTACTTGGTACTATCTACAAAGTTCAGGGGCGATGCAGACGGGCTGGTTACAGCTTGGTAACACATGGTATTACTTTGAATGGTCAGGTGCGATGTTGACAGGCTGGCACACGATTGATGGCGTAAGATATTTTATGAATGATAGTGGAGCGTGGGTTCCCAATTCATAGGTAGTTAAAAAGAGAAACCGCAGTTTGAGACTGTGTCAAAATGATATGCTTCCTTCTGGGTAGATAAGTGAAATAATACAATCACTTACTACTTGAGAAGGGAGCATTTTCTATGCACAGAAAAAGAATACCACCAGAAGAAAAATTGTATCTTAATACATAAATTATAATTCCCAATTTTGAGTATTAGTATTAATATTTTCTTTTAAACGAATATCCAAGCTAGTCATATATGATTTGTGTTGAGGTTCTTTGTTATCAATAATTAATTAGCTTAGTATTTTCAAGACCGAATAACCGTGATTAACAGCATCTTGACAGATAATTGCATCAACGATATCTTCACGAACTAAGGCGTATGTAAAAAGAAACCCTTAGTGAGAAAGTTCTCGCTTAGGGTTTCCTTGCAGTTTCTTAGAATTTTATTTATTTGCCTCAACCTCAGCTAGTTTCATTGCTCTAACCTTAAGTGGTAGACCAAATAGTGTGATAAAACCAGTTGCATCGTTGTGGTCATAAAGGTCACCAGTAGTGAATGATGCTAATGACTCACTGTATAGACTATATGGCGAAGAAGTTCCCGCTTTGATAATATTACCCTTGTAGAGCTTTAACTTAACTTCACCAGTAACATATTCCTGTGTTGAATCAACGAATGCTTGAATCGCTTCACGAAGTGGTGTAAACCATTTGCCTTCATAAACGATTTGTGCGAATTTGTTACCCATATCCTTTTTAACTTCCATGGTAGCACGGTCAAGAACTAATTCTTCTAATTGCGCATGTGCTTCCATTAAGATAGTACCACCAGGAGTTTCGTATACGCCACGAGATTTCATCCCTACAACACGATTCTCTACGATATCAACGATTCCGACACCATGCTTACCACCAAGGGTATTAAGTTCAGTGATGATATCAGAAAGTTTCATTGCTTTGCCATTTAAGGTCTTAGGAACACCAGCTTCGAAAGTTAAGGTAACATATTCGCCTTCATTAGGAGCTTGCTCTGGTGATACACCAAGTACTAATAAATGCTCGAAATTAGGTTCAGCAGCAGGGTCTTCTAGTTCTAGACCTTCATGACTGATATGCCATAGGTTGCGGTCACGACTGTAGCTGTTATTGTTAGAAAATGGTAAATCAATACCATGCTTTTTACAGTATTCGATTTCTTCTTCCCGAGATTGCATATCCCATAAATCATTCATTCGCCAAGGTGCGATGATTTTGAGGTCTGGTGCTAAAGCTTTGATTCCTAACTCAAAACGAATCTGGTCGTTACCTTTTCCAGTAGCGCCGTGACAGATGGCAGTAGCGCCTTCTTTTCGAGCAATTTCAACTAGTCGCTTAGCAATAATTGGGCGAGCCATTGAAGTACCGAGTAAATATTTATTTTCGTAAACAGCACCAGCTTTGACACAAGGCAGAACATAGTCATCGCAGAATTCATCAATGATATTCTCGATGTATAATTTAGTTGCGCCTGATAATCTAGCTCGTTCTTCTAGACCATCTAACTCGTCAGCTTGACCACAGTCGATACAACAGCAAACTACATCATAATCGAAGTGCTCTTTAAGCCATGGAATAATTGCGGTGGTATCTAGACCGCCAGAATATGCTAAAACTACTTTTTCCTTCATAATATAATCCTCCATTAATAATAGGTTAGTTATAGTTCCGCTAAAACGCAAATGGATGTTGCCGAACTGTAATTAATATACATTATTTGACAATAATATGCAAGTAAAAGGCTATATTTTTTCAAAAAACTTGCATATTATGCATAAAAGGTGTATAATCATGCAATAATCGGTTAAATACTTTACGGATAGTAGGAATTGGTATATTATATTTTAAGAGTATAAAGTGCGTAACAATCCGTAGGTATCGGTATCAAAGGACGACAGAGGAGGAGGACAATGATTAAGGTAGGGATTATCGGGTCGACAGGTTATACTGGCGAAGAGCTGGTAAGATTATTAATAAATCGTGATGATGTGGAGATTAAATGGTATGGTTCAAGAAGCTATGTTGATAAGAAATATGCCGCTATATATCGGAATATGTTTCAAATAGTTGAGGACCTTTGTCAAGATGACAATATGACCAAGCTAGCGAAAGAAGTTGATGTTATCTTCATGGCAACCCCACAAGGACTATGTGCATCATTAGTAGATGAAGAGATATTAAGTCAAGCTAAGGTTATCGATTTGAGTGCCGACTTTCGTATCAAGGATGTAGCAACATATCAGCAGTGGTATGGTATCGAGCATCTAGCACCAGAATTTATTGATGAAGCTGTTTATGGACTTTGTGAGCTTAATCGTGAGATGATTAAGCAGGCGCGTCTTATTGCTAACCCGGGATGTTATCCGACTTGTACGACGCTAGCCATTTATCCATTATTAAAGGCTGGTTTGATTGATCCAACGACACTTATTATTGACGCCAAATCAGGTGTTACGGGGGCCGGTCGTGGAGCTAAGGTTGATAATTTATACTGTGAAGTGAATGAGAATTTTAAGGCTTATGGAGTAGCCCAGCATCGTCACACCCCAGAGATTGAGGAGCAATTAGGATATCTTGCTGGTGAGGAACTATGCGTTAACTTCACACCACACTTGATTCCAATGAATAGAGGTATTTTGATAACGGCATATGCCACGCTTAAAAGAGATGTAAGCTATGAGGAAGTCAAAGCCGACTATGATAAGTGTTATCAGGATGAATATTTCATTAGAGTATTAGATAAAGATATTTGCCCCGAGACAAGGTGGGTTAAAGGTAGTAATTATGTTGATGTTAACTTTAAGATTGACCACCGTACTAACCGTATCATTATGATGGGTGCGATGGATAATGTAGTTAAAGGAGCGGCGGGACAAGCAATCCAGAATATGAACTTGATGTTTGGTTTAGAGGAGACGCAGGGGCTTAAGATGATTCCGATGTTTCCGTAATGAAGGCATTTTGGTTGAAAAGAATTTTATTCGATTAAGAACTTTATTAGCTAGAAAGAATTGTACAGTGAGGGATATAGATGATTAGAGTAATGACAATTGCAGATTATCAAGAGGTGTACGCACTTTGGACGAAGATTCGTGGATTTGGAATCCGTAGTGTTGATGATTCCTATGAAGGGGTAGAGCGTTTTTTAAAGCGTAATCCCACGACTAGTATTGTTGCAGTCGTAGATGGTGCGATAGTTGGTAGTATTTTATGCGGACATGATGGTCGTAGAGGATGCTTTTACCATGTCTGTGTCGATGAAGATTTCAGAAGACGTGGACTTGGTTGTGCTATGGTAGTAGCAGCAATGGAGGCTTTAAAGTTAGAGGCGATTAGTAAAGTGAGTTTAATTGCTTTTACTAAGAATGATATCGGTAACGCCTTTTGGAATACTATCGGTTGGGTGAAACGCGAAGATTTAAACTATTATGACTTTACTTTAAATGAAGAAAATATTACCGCATTTAATCAACAATAAATTAAGTGGCCGCATTTTAAACGAACGCTTATAAAAAGCGTCAGCAAATTATAGGTATCTAATGAGGTGAAGATAATGAATAAAATAAAAGGTGGAGTAACTATAGCTAAAGGGTTTGAAGCGGCCGCAACTGCCGCTTCTATCAAATACCAGGATAGAAGTGACATGGCGTTGATATATAGTGAGGTTCCTTGCGTATGTGCTGGAACATTTACTAAGAATATCGTTAAAGCGGCACCTGTTGTATGGTGTCAAGACATTGTCAAAAATAGTGATAACGCTCAAGCCATAGTGGTTAATTCAGGAATTGCTAATGCTTGTACTGGTGAGGTCGGATATCAATATTGTCAAGCGACGGCAGAGACAGTTGCCGAGGAATTAGGTATCGAAACAACAGCCGTACTAGTTGGCTCGACGGGAGTTATCGGTAAGCAATTGCCTATCAATAAGATAAAAGCTGGAATCAAAGAACTTGCCAAAGATAAGACAGCGTCGGTGGCCAGTGGCAATGCTGCGGCTAAAGCAATTATGACTACTGATACAAAAGAAAAAGAAATAGCAGTTGAGATTATGATTGGTGGTAAACAAGTAACTATTGGGGGAATGTGTAAAGGGTCGGGTATGATTCATCCTGATATGTGTACGATGTTAAGCTTTGTAACGACTGATGTGGCTATTTCTAAAGAATTATTGCAAAAGGCTTTAAGTGCAGTAGTTGATGATAGTTATAATATGATTTCGGTTGACGGCGATACCTCAACTAATGATACCGTTCTAGTCTTGGCAAATGGTCTAGCTGGTAATGGAAAGATTACTAAAGAAGAGACTGATTATCAGCAGTTTGTGGCCGCTTTAAGAGAAGTGAATATATTCTTAGCGAAGCAGATTGCTGGTGACGGGGAAGGGGCAACGGCACTATTTGAAGTTAAAGTAATTGGTGGTGAAAGTAAGGCTCAAGCAGTAGCGATTAGTAAGTCGGTTATTACGTCAAGCTTAACTAAGGCGGCTATCTTTGGTCATGATGCTAACTGGGGTAGAATCCTTTGTGCAATGGGATATTCAGGAGCGACCTTTGACCCTGAGCGAGTCGATTTGTTCTTTGAAAGTAAAGCAGGTAAGATGCAGATAATAGAGAACGGTGTAGCTTTAGATTATAGCGAAGAGCAGGCAACGAAGATTTTATCAGAGCCCGAAGTAAGCGCCCTTGTCGATATCAAGATGGGTGATGCCAGTGCAACCGCTTGGGGTTGCGATTTGACTTACGACTACATAAAAATTAATGCTGATTACAGGTCATAAATCTAGAGCACTTAGTGAAAACGAGTCGAAGACGAAAGGAACTCTTAAAATGATTAACGAAAAATATTTAAAAAAAGCAGAAGTCCTAATTGAAGCCCTACCCTACATTCAACGTTTCAATCGCAAAGTAATTGTCGTTAAGTATGGTGGTAGTGCGATGGTCGATGAAGAACTAAAGCGTAGCGTAATCGAAGATGTAGTTCTCCTTAAGCTTGTTGGTTTTAAGCCAATCATCGTCCATGGCGGTGGCAAAGAGATTAGCAGGTGGGTTAGTAAAGTTGGCATGGAGCCACAATTTATTAATGGCTTACGTGTCACTGACGATGAGACGATGGAAGTCGCCGAAATGGTTCTTAATAAAGTTAATAAAGAACTAGTTAGCCTAGTCCAGTCTTTAGGGGTAGTGGCGGTAGGGATTAGTGGTAAAGATGGTAAGCTATTAACAGCAACGAAGAAATTATCTAAGGGGCAAGATATCGGCTATGTTGGCGATGTTAAAGAAGTTAACTCGAAGATATTGACGGACCTATTAGAGAAAGATTTCTTACCAATTATCTGTCCCGTTGGTATGGATGATGATTTTAACAGCTATAATATCAATGCCGATGATGCAGCTTGTGCTATCGCAAAAGCGATGAATGCCGAGAAGCTCGCTTTTTTAACTGATATTGAAGGGGTATACAAAGATTACTCAGACCCCCAAAGCTTGATTTCAGAGCTATCAGTACAAGAAGCTAGACAACTAATTGCCGATGGCGATGTTGGCGGTGGTATGATTCCCAAATTAGAGAATTGCATTGATGCCATTGCTAAAGGCGTTTCGCGGGTACATATCTTAGATGGTCGTATTCCGCATTGTTTATTACTAGAAATATTTACCAACAAGGGTATCGGAACTGCTATTTTAGATGACAACGAGGAAAAATATTATGATGAAGGCAAGTGAATGTATTGAGAAAACGGAACAAAATATTCTACACACATATAACCGTTTTCCAGTGGTTATAGAAAGTGGTGACGGAGTCCGTCTACTCGATGCTAACGGGAAAGAGTATCTTGATTTTACCGCAGGGATAGCAGTGTTTGCCCTTGGATATCATTACCCAGGGTATGATGATGCCATTAAAGAACAGATTGACAAAATTATTCATACATCGAATCTATATTACAATGAGCCAATGGTCAAGGCTGCTGAACGACTAGTTAAGGCAAGTGAAATGGATAAAGTGTTTTTCACCAATAGTGGAACCGAGGCAGTTGAAGGAGCGATTAAAGTTGCACGGAAATACGCTTACCTAAAGGATGGGCAAACTGACCATGAGATTATTGCTATGAACAATTCCTTCCATGGACGGAGTCTAGGGGCTCTTTCGGTTACAGGTAATACGGCTTATCAAGAGCCATTTAAGCCCTTAATCGGTGGTGTGAAGTTCGCAGAATTTAATAATTTAGAGAGTGTTAAAGCACAGATAACAACTAAGACTTGCGCCATTATTATGGAGACGGTCCAAGGCGAAGGTGGAGTTTGTCCGGCTGATGAAGCATTCTTAAAGGGGGTTAAAGCAATCTGTGAGGAGCTAGATATTCTCTTAATTCTTGATGAGATTCAATGTGGTATGGGTAGATGTGGTGATATGTTTGCTTGGCAATTATACGGAGTGAGGCCTGATGTTATGACTTGTGCCAAAGCTCTTGGCTGTGGCGTACCAGTTGGTGCCTTTATCGTAAATGAAAAAGTTGCCAAACAGTCATTGGTACCAGGCGACCATGGAACAACCTATGGTGGCAATCCCCTGGCTTGTGCCGCTGTTAGCAAAGTTCTTGATATCTTCGAAGAAGATAAGATTGTTGAGAAGGTAAGAGCAATTACGCCATACTTTGAAGAGCAATTACAACGCTTAGTCGATAAGTATGATTGTTTTACCAAGCGTCGTGGTAAGGGCTTGCTACAGGGATTAGTAGTTACTGGTGTACCAGTTGGTGAGATAGTAGCTAAGGCACTAGACAATGGTCTGTTTGTCATCTCGGCGGGGGGCAATGTCCTTAGAATGGTACCACCATTGGTGATTACTAAAGCCGATATTGATGAAATGATTGAAAAGTTAGAGCAAAGCTTACCAACATCAGTTTAAAGTAGTGGTATAAACATAGTTATCTAGGTTATTTATTGACGTAATCTTTGAGGGCAGTAAAGGTCTCGGTACTTAATACGTGTTCAACGCGACAAGCATCCTCGGCAGCGACCTCAGCACTAACGCCAATCTTGATTAAGAATTCAGTTATTAGGGTATGACGCTCGTAAACTGATTCAGCTAGCTTCTTACCAGCGGAAGTGAATTGAATGAAACCATTCTCATCCATGGTGATATAGTTTAGTTGGCGGAGGTTCTTCATTGCCACACTTACACTTGGTTTGGAAAATTCTAACTCGTTAGCCACGTCAATAGAACGTACTTGTGGTTGACGCTTACTCAAAACTAAAATAGTCTCTAAATAGTTCTCGGTTGATTCATGTGTCTTCAAGGTTATTCTCCTTATCAATGGTTTGTTTAGTGTTATCAAAATAGAAGCGATTAGGTCGATGTTAAGCCGGAGTTACTTCCTATTATAAATTGGAGTGACAAAGGCTCTTTTGACACTAGTATCTTTTCTAATAAAGATAACATATTAAAAGGAATATTTCAAATTATATTGGCGATTTCGAAAATAGTGTTGACAAAGGTAATAGTAAGTGATAACTTTAATTTAGTTAGAACATACTAACTGGAGAACTAGGGCAATTACGAAAGGATTAAATGTGTGAGTATAATGCCTCTATCAATGATAAGACCAGGTGAGAGTAGTTTGGTCAAAAGAGTCGGCGGTAAAGAAGAGACCAAGCGTTTTTTGGAGAATCTGGGATTTGTACCAGGCAGTAGTGTGACGCTTATTTCAGAGAATGCAGGTAACGTTATTGTTCATATAAGAGAGACAAGAATTGCCATTAGTAAAGAGATGGCCAATAAGATTATGGTTGCTTAACTAATAGCAATAATGAGGTTAAGGAGGAAGTAAGAAGGATGCGAACATTGAGAGATGTAGCATGTGGCGAGACAGCACGTGTTGTTAAGCTACATGGTGAAGGTGCAGTGAAGAGACGTATTATGGATATGGGAATAACTAAGGGTGTGGAAGTGAATATCCGCAAGGTAGCACCATTTGGCGACCCTGTTGAAGTAACAGTAAGAGGATATGAGTTATCACTTAGAAAAGAAGATGCTCAGATGGTCGAAGTAGAAGCTTAGAAGGTTTTTGGTATAGGCTATTTTTTATTTTTGTAAAGTAGTTAGTGATAACTAATGCAGAGGAGGAGATTAAGAGAATGTCAATTAAAATTGCACTTGCCGGTAATCCAAATAGCGGTAAGACAACACTATTTAATGATTTGACGGGTTCGAATCAGTTTGTAGGAAACTGGCCAGGAGTTACGGTCGAGAAGAAAGAGGGAAAGTTAAAAGGCTCTAAAGACGTTATTATTATGGATTTGCCAGGGATTTACTCGCTGTCACCATATACATTAGAAGAGGTGGTAGCAAGAAATTACTTGATTAGTGAACGTCCAGACGCCATTTTAAATATTGTTGATGGGACGAATTTGGAGCGTAACTTATATCTTTCAACACAGTTATTAGAGCTTGGTATACCAGTGGTAATGGCTGTTAATATGATGGATATTGTCGCTAAGAATAATGATGAGATTAAGTTTGAACAGTTAGCTAAGGAACTAGGCTGTGTAGTGGTTGATATTTCGGCGCTGAAGGGCAATGGCACTCAAAGAGCGGCTGACTTAGCTGTGGCAGCTGCCAAAGCGAAGCGCTCAGCAAGTTCGGTTCATCGTTTTTGTGATGATGTTGAAGGGGCGCTTAGCGAGATTGAGAATAAATTAGGTGCGGATATCAAAGCAGAGCAAAAGCGTTTCTTTGCTGTTAAGTTATTCGAACGTGATGATAAGATAGAATCACAAATGCAAAGCAAGCCAGATGTTGAAGCAATCATTAAGGCAACTGAGGATAAGATGGATGATGACGCTGAAAGTATTATTACTAATGAGCGTTATGAATTTATTTCTTCAATTATCAACGACTGCTATGTTAAGAAGAACAAAGGGCAATTAAGTATCTCAGATAAGATTGATAAAATTGTTACTAATAGAATTTTGGCATTGCCGATTTTTGCAGTGATAATGACTTTAGTATATTATGTCGCAGTATCGACAATTGGAACCTGGGCAACGGATTGGGTTAACGAGGCAGTCTTTGATGAAGGCTGGAGCTTATTTGGTTTAGCGATTCCAAGTATTCCCGATTTGGTTTCAGGATTATTAGAAGCAATTAACTGCGCTGAGTGGTTACAAGGGTTGATAGTTGATGGAATCGTTGCTGGTGTAGGAGCTGTACTTGGCTTCGTTCCCCAGATGTTAGTGCTATTTATCTTCTTAGCATTCCTAGAATCTTGTGGGTATATGGCTCGTATCGCTTTCATCATGGATCGTATTTTCCGCAAATTCGGACTTTCTGGCAAATCATTTATCCCGATGCTAATTGGTACTGGTTGTGGCGTACCAGGAGTTATGGCATCACGAACAATCGAGAATGACCGTGACCGCAAGATGACTATTATCACTACAACATTTATTCCGTGTGGTGCTAAATTACCAATTATCGCCTTGATTGCGGGAGCATTATTTGACGGAGCTTGGTGGGTAGCACCAAGTGCTTATTTCATCGGAGCTGGAGCTGTTATTGTCTCAGGTATCATCTTAAAGAAGACCAAGATGTTTGCTGGTGACCCCGCACCATTTGTTATGGAGCTTCCCGCCTACCATATGCCGACGATAACAAATGTCTTAAAGAGTATGTGGGAACGTGGTTGGTCATTCATTAAAAAGGCAGGAACGATTATTGTCTTATCATCTATCGTTATATGGTTTACTTCGAACTTCGGTATAGTTGATGGCAAGTTCGGGATGGTTGATGATTTGGCGGATGGCTTTCTTTCTAGCTTTGGTACTGCCATTGCTTGGATATTTGCACCACTTGGTTGGGGTGAATGGCAAGCGACAGTGGCGACTCTTACTGGTATCGTAGCCAAAGAAGCTGTAGTAGGTACTTTCGGTGTGCTCTATGGAATGGGCGAAGTAGCCGAAGATGGCGTTGAGATTTGGGGGACCTTGCAAGGTTCATTCACAACGATATCAGCATATTCTTTCTTAGTATTCAACTTGTTGTGTGCTCCTTGCTTTGCAGCTATCGGTGCTATCAAAAGAGAGATGAATAATGCCAAATGGACATGGTTTGCCATTGGTTACCAAACAATTTTTGCATATTTAGTTGCTTTATGTGTATATCAATTTGGGAAATTGTTTACAGGTGGCGGCTTTGGTATTGGCACTGTAGTAGCAATCATTACAGTAATTGGATTCTTATATTTATTATTTAGACCATATAAGGAGAGCACGACTTTAAAGATGAATAACAAATCTTCGGTGCAGGCGAATTCGTAGAAGGAGTGAGTTAATATGTCAACGGTTATTGTTGGTTTAATAATACTTGTGATAGTAGGATTAATTGTACGCAACCTTATCAAAAACAAAAAAGCTGGCAAGTCTTCTTGTAGTTGTGGTGATAGTTGTGGCGGTTGTGCTAGTGCTGGAATGTGTCATGACGAAGCGAATAATTAAGATGATTTGCTAATGCCAATTCGAGAATTTTTCTTTGAAGCTGTGTAGATGAAAGTTATCATAAACTAAATAATTTAAAAAAAGCTCAAATTTTTTCGAATTTGGGCTTTTTTTGCGCCTTTTTGTAGTCCTTTTGTAGTCCTTGCTTTGCTATAATACCTGCATACACTATTTTCATGAAAGGGGATTTAGGTCTGAGTTAATGAGTACTTTTATCTTTGACCACCACAACAGACTTGCTTCATGGATAAAAGTGATAACAAAAGATACCAGTTATAGACAGACAACCAGCCGCATAGAACATATGTGAGCAAAGGGCATTTACAGGAGGAAGAAATGAAAAAGATATCAAAAAGGTGGTTATCGGCATTAATGGCGCTAATTCTGATATTAGGGCTTATTCCGATGTCGCAGCCAATTGAAGTACAAGCGGCGGCAACAAGTGGGACGAAGTTCTATAATCCAGCAGATACAGGGACGACAGATGGAAGAACCAACTATCAGAAAGTATATTATGCGAATAATATATGGCGGGTACTTGAGGTGGATGCTAAAGAGCATCAAGAGTTGTTTCTATTGAGTGATGGGATAGATGAGACAGACTGGATTATTTGGTGGTGGTTGGCGAATAGCGATTATCTAACTTCGGGTATACGCTCTGTGTTAAGAGGGGAATATATGGACTATTTCTCAGCCACCGAAAAAAGTGCTATTGCCAAGCAAAATATAATCTTACATGAAGGTCCAGATGTGGCAACTCCAAGTGATATGGGTGATAGTGTCTTTATCTTATCCAATGCAGAAGCAATGAATAGTAGATACTTTCCCAAAGGAGATGCTGATAGGAAACTAGATAGAGCATGGGTGATTCGTAATAAGACTGGTAGCTTTTTGGCAGGTAGCAATGGGTCAATTCCTGCTGAAGCCGCGGCTCCTTCTGTTCGTCCAGCTCTTAAATTACAGTTGTCATCAATTCTCTTTTCATCTAATTCGAAAATTTTAGGGGGGGGGTAGACAGTAAAGATACAACCGTAGGGGAAGGGTTTTCCGTCCTATCACCAGCAGTGCCAGGGCTTGGTGATATTACAAAGTTAACAATATTGGATAGCTCACAAAAGCTCAATACGGCTGTGATAAATGTTAAAGAAACAATGTATGGTGAGAAGTTGACGTTAGATTTCTATTCTTATACAGGCGTACCAGATGCTAATGGTTACTTATCAGCGATTTTTGATGATGGTGTTGGGAATACCTACTATAGTAAGTTGGAAAGGGCGGCGGGGACGAAATCAGATGGACGAAATTTACCGATTGATGTATCGGGAATCCCAGCTGGTAACTATACCGTTAAACTATTTACCGAACAAGTCAACGGCAAGACAGAGACTGATTATGCCAGTGCAATGATAGATATTGGTAATGTCAGAATCAAGCACCCAAGCTTTGATAATCCTAACGCAAGTGGGGAAGCGACGGATTATCAGAAAGTATGGTACGGTGATAACCTATGGCGAGTACTTGATGTTGCAAATGATGAATTATTTCTCTTTAGTGATGAACATGTAGGGAATCGCCCATTTTCGCCACTGCTATTTCCAATGGATTTGGAGCAGTCTGCTTTCGAAGCGAATGAGTATGAGCATTCAGCGATACGAACCTATTTGACGGGAGCGTATATGGATAACTTCGCAATGGCTGAACAACAAGCTATTGCCAAACAGAATGTATTAACCAGTATCGGTTATCTAGAGACAGGCGTAGCAACTCCGAACCAGAATGGTGATAGTGTATTTCTCCTATCTTCGGAAGAAGCAAGGAATAACAGATATTTTCCTAAGGGGGATGTTGATAGAGAAGTTGGTCGGTGGTGGCTTCGCAATGCTGGTCGTAATAACGAATTAGCAGCAGTGGTTATTAATGTAGGTGCTATCAATGAAAGTGGTATTGCAGTTGATAATAATTACACAGCTCGTCCAGCTCTTAAGCTACAGTTGCCATCAATCTTATTGTCATCCGCAACAAGTGGTGCTAATCGCAAATCTATGACTGTGGGGAGTGGCTTTTCGCTAATCCCGCCAAAAGCGGGTGGTGAAGTGAAGTTAACAGTATTTGATGACGCACAAAAATTAAATACGGCAGTAATGACTAACACCGAAACAACGTATGAAGGAACCTTGACATTAGATTCTTATTCTTATGCCGGGGTGCCGACCGCTAATGGTTACTTATCAGCGCTCTTTGATGATGGCGTGGGGAATACCTATTATAGTAAGTTGACGGCACTTACCAGTGATACAGGAAATGGTAATGATTTAACCATTGATGTATCGGGAATCCCAGTCGGGAGCTATACCGTTAAGTTCTTTACCGAACAGGCGAACGGTGATATGAAGACCGATTATGCCAGTGCGGCGGTAACGCTTAACAATGTCAGAATTACGCATCCCAATTTTGATGTCCCTGATACAACTGGAGAGACAACAGCTTATCAGAAAGTATGGTATGGTGATAACCTATGGCGAATACTTGATGTTGCCCAGGGTGAAGTGTTTATGTTTAGTGATGAAAATGTAGAGACGATTCCATTTAAGTGGGACCCGATTCCGCTAAGCTTAGCGAGGAGTAATCCAAGAAGGAACCAGTATGAGTATTCGGATATTCGAGCTTACTTAAGGGGAGCATATATGGATAACTTCTCTAATACTGAACAAAGTGTCATTGTCAAGCAGGATGTATTAACGGATATTGATTATGGTGGTACGGGTGTAGCAACACCAGACTTAAACGGTGATAGTGTCTTTATCCTATCCAACGCAGAAGCAATGAATAGTAGATACTTCCCTAAAGGAGATGTTGATAGAATTAGTGGTCAGTGGTGGCTTCGAAGTAGCGGTTTAGATGACAACCTTGTTTCAGCAGTAACTGCAATGGGGGATATCAATGTGAGCGGTATTGCACCCATTCATAATTATAACGCTCGTCCCGCTTTGAAATTAAATTTATCGTCAGTTCTCTTTTCATCTGCGGTGAGTGGTGAGAATCGCAAAGCGGCAACCATAGCAGATGGCTTTTCAGTCTTAGCAACGAAAGCTGGTGATGAGGCGAAATTAACAGTATTAGATGAATCACAAGTAGTGCATATGGTCGAAGTGAGTACTACAGAAATAATGTACGGCGAAACGATAATGTTGGGCTTTTATCTTTATGAAGGGGTGCCAACTACTAATGGCTACTTATCAGCAATCTTTGATGATGGAGAAGGGAATACCTATTATCGTAAGTTACTAGAAATTACCGATGGTACAGGATCTGGTAGTGGTTTGGATATTGATTTAACAGGCATCCCGATAGGAGACTATACGGTTAAGGTGTTCACTGAACAGGCGAATGGTAGGACGAAGACAGATTATGCCAGTGAGATGTTTGAACTGCCACCAGTAAGAATTATACCTATGGAAGTGGCAGGTGTAAGCTTAGATGAAGAGAGCTTGAGTTTAGAAGTAGGTGAAACAAGTGAGCTAAACGCTACCGTTGCACCAGCCGATGCGACTAACAAGGCAGTGACATGGAGTTCTAGTGATGAGGATATAGTAACGGTTGACGAGAATGGTAAGGTAACAGCTAAAGCTGAGGGAAGTGCAACTATTACTGTTACAACAGTTGATGGTAATAGGACAGCCACTTGTGTAGTGACTGTAACTGAAGTACCACCTAGTGATATAACAGTAACGGGTGTAACATTAAATAAAGAGACCCTTGCCCTAGCGGTTGGGGAAGATGATACCTTAGTTGCTATCGTTGCACCAGCCGATGTGACTAACAGGGCAGTGACATGGAGTTCTGGTGATGACGATATAGCAACGGTCGACGAGAATGGTAAGGTAACAGCTAAAGCTGAGGGAAGTGCGACTATTACCGTTACAACGGTTGATGGGAATAAGACAGCGACTTGCGTAGTAACTGTAACTGAAGTACCATCTAGTGATATAGCAGTAACGGGAGTAACATTAAATAAAGAGACCCTTGCCCTAGCGGTTGGGGAAGATGATACCTTAGTTGCTATCGTTGCGCCAGCCGATGCGACTAACAGGGCAGTAACATGGAATTCTAGTGATGACGATATAGCAACGGTCGACGAGAATGGTAAGGTAACAGCTAAAGCTGAGGGAAGTGCGACTATTACCGTTACAACGGTTGATGGTAATAAGACAGCGACTTGTATAGTTACAGTGACTGACTTCGCACCTATTAATATTCCAGTAACGGGGATAACCTTAAGTACCGATAACCTTACTTTAGAAAGTGGGGATAGTGATAACTTATTGGCAACGATTATGCCAGCCGATGCAACTAACAAGGTAGTGACATGGAGTTCTAGTGATAGCACAATAGCAACGGTTGATAACAATGGCTTGGTAACTGCTATAGCAGAGGGAAGTGCAACTATCACAGCTACAACGGTTGATGGGAATAAAACAGCAACATGCGTAGTGACTGTAATGGAACCAGCACCTGTCAATGTTCCTGTTATTGGCATAACTTTAGACAAGACTACACTAACCTTAGCGGTTGGTGAGGAAGAAACGCTAATTACTAATATTAATCCAACAAACGCTACGAACCAAGGGATAATATGGTCATCTAGTGATGATACAATTGCGACGGTTGATAGCAATGGGAAAGTAAAAGCGCTTAGTACTGGCAGGGCTAGGACTGTAAATAGTGGAACAGCCATCATTACAGCTACAACTATTGATGGTAGCTTCACAGCCATTTGTACAGTAACCGTAACACAGGAGGGAAGCGCGCCAAATCCAGGAGACCCAGCGAATCCAGGAGACCCAGCGAATCCAGGAGACCCAGCGAATCCAGGAGACCCAGCGAATCCAGGAGACCCAGCGAATCCAGGAGACCCAGGGAACCCAGAAGACCCAGGGAACCCAGAAGACCCAGGGAACCCAGAAGACCCAGGGAACCCAGAAGACCCAGGGAACCCAGAAGACCCAGGGAACCCAGGAGACCCAGAGAATCCAGGAGACCCAGAGAATCCAGAAGGCCCAGGGAACCCAGAAGACCCAGAGAATCCAGGAGACCCAGAGAATCCAGGAGACCCAGTGAACCCAGAAGAACCAGAGAACCCAGGAGACCCAGAGAACCCAGAAGACCCAGAGAATCCAGAAGACCCAGAGAATCCAGAAGACCCAGAGAACCCAGGAGACCCAGAGAATCCAGAGAACCCAGAAGACCCAGGGAACCCAGGAGACCTAGAGAATCCAGGAGACCCAGTGAACCCAGAAGAACCAGTAAATCCGGGCAATCCAGGTGTAATGGTGAGTCCGGATGGACCATCAAATACGGGTGGCTTAGTGAAACCTTATGGACCGTCGGATTATGGCAGACTATCAAGACCGAAGATAACATCACAGCCTATTGCACCATCAGAATTTTATACAACTACCAAGACGGCGCCAGCAACAGGTGATACCCTTAATAGCTTGCCATTAGTTGTAGGTTTATCATCATCAATATTAGGTGTCGCAATTCTTCTAGTATTACGTCGGAAGCGTAGTTATAAGTAAAATATGAAAAATGATAATTTAGTAGAAACAAATGCTCTTGATTAATAAGCTAGCTATTATCTAGAAATGGTTGATAATGTATGATATGATATTAGGGTGTCAAAAGGTCTTTTGATGCCCTAATATTAAGAAAAATCAAGGGAGAGATACGATGATTCAAGATATAATACCGCATCAGTTTGCTAATGAATATAAGCCACAGGCACCAGATGCGAATAGCTATATATTAAGTTATCAAGGGAAGACAATTTTAATGAGCCGAACAAGTCAAGGCGAGATTAAGTTTCCCACATTTGGCGAGCTAGAAGCTAGTAATGAACAAATATATGAAAGCTATACTTACTTATTTTCGGTTGATAATGATAGATACTATTTGCTAGATGATTTGAATTATCAAGATAGCAGCTATCAAATGGAAAATATCGAGAGCCTACGTGCTGACTTACCATTACACTTAGCTTTTGCGGGAGTGACAGGGGGACAGTTATACCGTTGGTATCGTGACCATCAGTTCTGTGGTCGATGTGGCAAGGTGATGCACCGAGATGATAAAGAGCGGATGCTTTACTGTGAAGAGTGTAAGAATATGGTATACCCGCGAATTATGCCAGCCGTGATTGTTGGTGTTATTGACGGCAATCGCCTTTTGATGTCTAAGTATGCTAACCGAGCATATAGCAAATACGCTCTGTTGGCGGGTTTTGTCGAGATTGGCGAAGCCCTTGATAAGACTATTAGACGCGAGATTATGGAAGAAGTAGGTTTGAAAATCAAGAACATCAGGTACTATAAGAGTCAACCGTGGGGATTTAGCGATACTTTGTTAATGGGCTTCTTTGTTGACCTTGATGGTGATGATAAAGTAACCTTGGATAAGGATGAATTAGCCTTAGCAAAATGGTTTGAGCGTGAAGAAATTCCAGTTAAGGAGCATAATTTAAGTCTTACTAATGAGATGATTATGCAATTTAAAAGAGGGCTAGTGTAGGGAGGTGTAGGATGAGATATTTTAACTGTGATTATAATGAGGGGATGGCGGCAGAGATTTTAGCCAAATTAAATGAAACTAACATGGAGCAAACAGTAGGGTATGGTGAAGACTGCTATTGTGAAAGTGCCATTGCTAAAATAAGGGCAGCTTGCCAAAGGGAAGTTGACGTCCATTTTATGGTTGGTGGGACACAGACGAATTTGACCTTTATAAGTGCGAATTTACGTCCCCACCAAGGGATTATTTCGGCGGATTGTGGTCATATTAATACTCATGAAACGGGTGCTATTGAGAACTCGGGACATAAGATTATAGCCTTGCCAACCTTATTTGGTAAGATTACAGCAAAACAAGTGAGCGAAGTATATGAAGCCCATGCCAGTGACGATAATCGTATTCATAGTGTACAACCAAAGATGGTCTACATTTCTAATCCGACAGAATGGGGAACAACCTATAGCAAGACAGAGCTGAGCGATATTTATGAAATTTGCAAGCAATATAATTTGATTTTCTATATTGATGGTGCTCGCTTGGCGTACGCCTTAGCGGATTCAAGTAATGAAATGGATTTGCCTTTTATGGCGGATAACTGTGATGCTTTTTATATTGGTGGGACCAAGTGTGGAACGATGTTTGGCGAAGCGTTGGTAATTACAGATGCTACTTTGAATGAGGATTTTCGTTATTTGATTAAGCAAAAAGGGGCAATGCTAGCTAAGGGTCGGCTGTTAGGTCTGCAATTTACGACGCTATTCACTGATAACCTCTATGAAAGCTTAGGAGCACATGGGGTGGCAATGGCTGAGCTGATTAGAGCGGCATGTCGCCAAAAGGAATATCCATTTTACATTGAGAATAACACAAACCAAGTATTTCCGATTATGCCCGTATCTAAGCTAAAGGTATTACAGGATAAATATTGTTTTATGAGGATGGAAGAAGTGTCAGGAAAAGGTGAGATTGTTCGTTTTTGTACTAGCTGGGCAACAAAGCTAGAAGACGTGCAACTACTGGTTAATGATATCATTAGTGACTAATAAGGTACAAATATTAAAAAAAAATTCATAAGTTCACAGAAATTTTACAAAATAACCATAGATAATCGTTTGACATGGGTTGCAATTTCTGGTTGATTAGAATAAAATAGTAAGGGAATATATATTTGAGATTATGCGATGATTTCAAGGGTATGAATATTAACGAGACTCTTTCTCGAAATTTTTATCATAAGAATAATTGAGAAGGGAAAGGACTAAGTATTATGCACTTAAAAAGATTATATAAAGCATTAGCTATTGTTATAACTGTAGCAATGATTTTACCACAGACATGGATAACGACTTTTGCTGAAGGCGGTGTTGAAGAAGCAGTAGTGTTAGCAGATGAGCCGGTAGCAACAGCGGAACCGATAAGTGAAGCGCCAGTAACGGCGGCACCAGTAACTGAAGTACCATTAACAGAGGCACCAGCAGCGGAAGATACTGTTACCAAAGCGCCGTTAGAGGAGGAACCAACAGAAAGCCCGACGGACGAACTGCCGACAGCGCCAGATACGAGTGATACCTTAACTGAGACACCAGGAGAGACGAGTACACCAACAGTGACACCAGAACTGACGGGTACACCAACAGTGACACCAACACCAACCGGGACACTGGAACTGACGGTGACGCCTACACCAACGGAAGCACCTGATGTAACTGACGTACCAGCAGCACCAGCCGATGATACTACCGAAGATGGAAGTAGTAACCCAATAGCTGGATTTGGTTCGAATGCTGCCCTTGTTTCGGCACAACAAATCGTTATGCCACCTATCGAATTAGATGCCTATAGATTTAAGACGATAGATAAGGTCTATGCGGTTACAACAAGTAACTTAATTGTTCGAGAAGACCAAGCTGTTGAAGCAAGAGCAGTTGGTCAGATAAGTCAAGATGGACTTTGTTTTATTATTAAAGAAATCCAAGATTCAGAATGGGTATTTATTGAGTCTGGTTTGGTGAGAGGTTTTGTTAAAGCTGAATTCCTTATTACTGGCGAAGAGGCAATTGCCATTGTAGATGAAGTTAGAGAAGAGAATATGACGCTTGCGGAAGCAACGCTTGATCCACTAGAGAACAGAGCATATACATATGTACGTGAGACAGTGCGTGAAACTAAAGCAGAGAAGATATATGCAATAGCAAGTGAGTTGGTTAGTGTAATGGATGGGAAAGATGCCACCGATAAAGCTATTGGTGAACTTCCTAAGGATACGATTTGTTATATCTTAGCTGATGATGGTGACGAATGGATTTTCGTTGAAGCTGATGACGTTCGTGGCTTTGTGCAAAGAGATTTGATGATAGTTGGTGAAGAAGCAGAACAAATTCTAGCTAATGGTTCTAGTTGGACCGAGGAGCGAGAACTAGAGCTAGCGGAGCAAGAATTATTATTGTCACAGAAGCATAATGAGTTAAACACCCAAACTGCTGATAAGAAACAAGCTGAAGAAGAATTAGCCGAAGCGGTAACAAGTGAAGATGCTGATGCTGTTTATGCACTTGAAGTTAGAATTGCTGAATTAGATGCACAGATTGTTGCGACTCAAGTTGCACTTGAAGAGCAAGTGATTATAGCTGATGAATTAAAAGCAGATAGAGATTATAGCTTTGGTCAAAATGTTGCTGATGCACCAAGGGCAACGAAGCTAGTTGAGCCAGAAGATAACAAAGCTTTCTACTATACCATAACCTCAACGAAAGAGAATTCTGTTTCTGGTTCAATTGGTAGAGCGATGGTTGAATTTGCTTCACAGTTCTTAGGTAATCCTTATGTATGGGGAGGAACTAGCTTGACCAATGGTGCTGACTGTTCTGGTTTCGTACAAGGCATTTATAGTCAATTTGGTTATAGCTTACCAAGAACTTCAGGTGAACAATCACAAGTAGGTATGCAGATTCCTGTATCAGAAGCTAAGACTGGCGACTTGATTTTCTACGCTAGAAACGGTGTTGTATATCATGTTGTTATGTATATTAACGAAGGTCAAGTTATCCATGCAAGTAATAGTAGAACTGGTATCATTGTTTCAGGTATTGATACAGAACATGCAGTATGGGCAACTAGAATGATTTCCGATAATGATACTGATAAGGTAGAGGCAGTTAACGCCAAGGCTGGTACAATGATGTACGGTGGTTCTTACACTAATGCAACTCAAGCTGATGTCGGCGAGTTACTAGGTAACTTCAAGTTAACATCTTATTGTAACTGTGCAATCTGTTGCGGTAAATGGGCCGGTGGTCCAACGGCAAGTGGAACGACACCGATTGAGGGTCGAACAGTAGCAATGGCGGGATTACCATTTGGAACAAGATTAGTTATTAACGGTAAGCTATATACTGTTGAAGATAGGGGAACACCATATGGACATGTTGATATCTACATGAATAGTCATGATGAAGCAACCATATTCGGGGTTCAATATGCGGATGTTTACCTAGCTAGATAATAATTATTATTGGAGAGACCGATTTTTCGGTCTCTCTGTTTGTTATTTATTAGGAAATTACGTCCTAATAAATAACAATGCTCCGCAGGAACGCACCTTAGCGAATATGGAATATGTCGCAAATTACGACCGCCTCGGGCAGAGGATTTCGCTTGCGAAATTCTTTTTTATAAAATGTTATATTGCCAATTATCACGTAATTAGGTATAATATAACTTATCGGAAGAGAATCAAGCGCGAACGGATGTGAGTTGCTACTTAAACAATGTAAAAGGTTCAATCTGATAAGTTAACGATAGACCGCAGGTCTAGAGTTTTACAAGAAGCATTACATATGCTTTTTGTGACAAATATATCGAAAGAAATTAAGCAAAAGAGAGGAAGGTAATCATTATGCCATTAGTTACAACAACAGAGATGTTTAAAAAAGCTTACGAAGGTGGATACGCAGTTGGTGCTTTCAATGTAAACAACATGGAGATTGTTCAAGCGATTACAGAAGCGGCTGGCGAAGCTAATTCACCAGTTATTCTACAAGTATCAGCAGGAGCTAGAAAATACGCTAATCCAACATACCTTGTAAAATTAGTAGAGGCAGCGGTAATCGAGAATCCTAATATTCCTATCGCACTACATTTAGACCATGGTCCAGATTTCGAGACTTGTAAAGCATGTATCGACAATGGTTTTACATCAGTTATGATTGATGGTTCACACCATTCTTTTGAAGATAATATTGCTGAAACCAAAAAGGTAGTAGAATACGCACATGCACATGGCGTAGTAGTAGAAGCTGAACTTGGTCAATTAGCAGGTGTAGAAGATGATGTTAATGTATCAGAAGAAGATGCTAAATACACTCATCCAGGTGAAGTGAAGGAATTCGTTGAACGTACAGGTGTTGATTCATTAGCGATAGCTATTGGAACAAGTCACGGAGCATTCAAATTCAAACCAGGAACGAATCCACAGTTACGTTTTGATATTTTAGACGAGATTACTCAGATTCTACCTAACTTCCCAATCGTTCTTCACGGAGCATCTAGTGTTCCTCAAGAATATGTTAAGATTATTCAAGCAAATGGCGGTAAGCTTCAAGATGCTATTGGTATTCCAGAAGAGATGCTAAGACAGGCAGCTAGATCAGCAGTTTGTAAGATTAATATTGACTCTGATTTACGTTTAGGAATGACAGCAGGTATTCGTGAAGTCCTATGGCAAACACCTAACAAATTCGACCCAAGAGAGTATCTAGGCCCAGGTCGTGCTAATGTTAAGGCTGTTGTTGCTCACAAAATTGCAGAAGTTTTGGGAAGTAGCCAAAAAGCATAAAATAAATAATAAAAGATTTTTAAATAAAGCAGGAGGTGCGTCGAAGAATTTGGCGAACCTCCTATTTTTCTGTAAAGGTAAGATATATCCTGTTCTTTTACTTGAAATATAGTGTAAATTCATATAAAATGTGTCTTAGTAGTTATTATAAGAGATAAGGTAAGTAGAGGAGTTTATTATATGAGGAAAGTAGTAAAGTTCGGAGGTAGTTCCTTAGCTAGTGCTGAACAGTTTCAAAAGGTTGGCGAGATTATCAAAGCCGACGCGGCTAGAAGATTTGTAGTACCCTCGGCACCAGGGAAGCGGTTCGCTGATGATATTAAAGTAACGGATATGTTGTATGATTGCTACCATACGGCTGAGGCGGGCAAGGACTTCGCTGACAAGCTTATGAAGATACAAGAGCGTTATGATGGTATTATTAAAGGATTAGGATTGACACTTTCTTTAAATGATGAATTCGCAACTATTGAAAAGAATTTCAAAAATAAGGCGGGAGTTGATTATGCAGCATCTCGGGGCGAATATTTAAATGGAATTATTATGGCTGAATTCCTTGGTGTGAAATTTATTGATGCCGCCGAAGGTATTTTCTTTGATGAAGCTGGTAATTTCGATGAGAAGAAGACCTATGAAGTTCTAGGCAAACATTTAGAGAATATTGAAGGCGCCGTAATACCGGGATTCTATGGTAGGAATCCAGACGGTAGCATTAAGACCTTCTCGCGTGGGGGTTCAGATATTACGGGTTCGATTGTAGCACGAGCAGTCAAAGCTGATGTTTATGAGAACTGGACTGATGTCTCAGGATTCTTGATTACCGACCCACGAATTATCACTGACCCAGCAACGATTAGTACGATTACTTACAAAGAATTACGTGAGTTATCATATATGGGTGCGACTGTGCTTCATGAGGATGCAATTTTCCCACTTAGAAGTGCTGGTATTCCAATTAACATCAGAAATACTAACCGCCCTAAGGATAAGGGGACGATGATTGTTGAGAGTACTTGCAGCAAGCCTAAGTACACGATTACGGGTATTGCTGGTAAGCGTGGTTTTGCATCAATTCATATCGAAAAGGATATGATGAATTCAGAAGTTGGTTTCGGTAGGAAAGTCCTAGAAGTATTTGAGCAAAATGATATCAGTTTTGAACATGTACCATCGGGTATCGATACCATGACTGTCTATGTGCATCAAGAGGAATTCCAAGAAAAAGAACAGAAAGTGATTGCTGCTCTTAAAGAGATGGTTGACCCAGACCTTATTGAATTAGAATCGGATTTGGCTTTAATTGCAGTAGTAGGTCGTGGTATGCGTCGTACGCGAGGAACCGCGGGTCGCGTTTTCTCAGCTCTAGCACATGCCCATGTCAACATTAAGATGATTGACCAAGGTTCTAGTGAGCTTAATATTATTATCGGTGTTGAAAATGCTGATTTTGAGATTGCCATTAAAGCAATCTATGATATTTTCGTAACATCGGTTTAGTAATCTAGACATTTTAATGCGGGTAAGCGCAAAGTAGTTGTGCTTAGCATATATATTATAACCAAATACGGTCTTTAAAAGGAGATTTCAATGAAAAGAGTATTGCTAAAATTAAGTGGGGAAGCTCTAGCCGGTGATAAGAAGACTGGTTTTGACGAAGCGACAGTAATTGAAGTGGCAAGACAAGTAAAGGCTTTGACAGATGAAGGTATTCAAGTTGGAGTTGTAATTGGCGGTGGTAACTTCTGGCGTGGACGCGACAGTGAGAATATTGATAGAACTAAAGCTGACCAGATCGGGATGCTAGCAACTGTAATGAATTGTATTTATGTGTCAGAGATTTTTCGTTCTCAGGGAATGGGTACTGAATTATTGACACCGTTTGTATGCGGAGCGTACACCAAGCTTTTCTCGAAAGATAAAGCCAATAAATATTTTGCCAAAGGGCAGGTCGTGTTTTTTCCAGGAGGAACAGGGCATCCATATTTTTCAACGGATACAGCGACGGTGCTTCGTGCAGTTGAAATCGAGGCTGAGACAATTCTTTTAGCAAAAGCTATTGATGGTGTCTATGATAGTGACCCTAAGACGAATCCAGCGGCGAAGAAGTATGATGAAGTGTCGATTCAAGAAGTAATTGCTAAGCAGCTAGCGGTAGTTGATTTGACCGCATCGATTATGTGTATGGAAAATAAAATGCCTATGTTGGTATTTGGTTTAAATGAAAAAGATAGTATTATTAATGCAGCACGCGGAATTATTAATGGAACATCCGTGACGGTATAAGGAGGAAGAGAGAATGGACGAAAGAATTCAAGCTTATGATAGTAAGATGCAAAAGACAATTGCTAATTTAGATGGTGAGTTCGCAACGATTCGAGCAGGTCGTGCTAACCCCCATGTTTTAGACCGTATTATGGTAGATTATTATGGGACACCGACGCCGATTCAGCAGGTGGCAAATGTTTCTATCCCAGAGGCAAGAATGATTCAGATTCAACCTTGGGAGCCAGCGATGGTCAAAGAAATCGAGAAGGCGATTCTGACTTCAGAACTAGGTATCAATCCTAACAATGATGGAAAGTTGATTCGTTTGAACTTTCCAGAACTAACAGAAGACCGCCGTAAAGAAATTGTTAAAGATGTTAAGAAGAAAAGTGAAGCTGCAAAAGTGGCGCTTCGAAATATTAGAAGAGACGCTAATGACGCAATGAAGAAACTTGCAAAGCAGGATGTATCCGAAGATGAAATCAAAGAGTTAGAAGAAAAGATTCAGAAAATGACTGACAACTATGTTAGCGAGATTGATAAAAAGACAGAAGAAAAAGCAAAAGAGATTCTTACTGTATAGAAAGTTGAGGGGCGCTTATGACATGGAGCCAATCCGTGGCTAAGGGCCTCGTTTTGTATTAAGGAAGACGTTTTGATGAGAAGAAAAGGTGAGGAGACTTTATGAATATTCCGAATCATGTGGCGATAATTTTAGATGGCAATGGCAGGTGGGCGAAGGCTAAAGGAATGCCGAGAAGCTATGGTCATATCAAGGGCTGTGAGAATCTAGAAAAGATATGTGATACGATTAAAGAGGTGGGCATTAAGTATCTCACAGTATACGCTTTTTCAACGGAGAATTGGAAACGTTCACAGGAAGAAGTGGATGGCTTGATGAAGATTTTTCGCAGATATTTGAAACGTTGTCTTAAAATATCAAAGAAAAATAAAATGCGTTTTAAAATCATTGGTAATCCAACAGCTTTTGATGCAGATATAAGGGCGCGGATAGATGAGTTGGAAGAATACTCGGCGCAATATGATGAACTTCATTTTCAAATAGCACTTAACTATGGTAGCCGTGATGAAATTTTACGGGCGGTTAGAAAGATAGCGGCGAATCAAGAGCTACAAGAGCAGCCAGATAGAATAACCGAAGCGGTCTTTGAAAGCTATTTAGATACGGCGGGTAGCCCTGATCCTGATTTGTTGATTCGTACGAGTGGTGAGTTGCGTCTTTCGAATTATTTATTGTGGCAATTAGCGTACACAGAATTTTATTTTACTGATGTGGCTTGGCCTGATTTCGACAAGGCGGAATTAATGAAAGCAATTGAGAAATATAATGATAGAGACCGAAGATATGGTGGCGTTAAGGAGGGGAAGCATGTTTAAAACACGACTTATTAGTGGGATTATCTTAATGGTAATTGCGCTTTATACGATTATTTCGGGAGGTACCATTCTATTTGCAACGTTATTAGCAATTTCTTTGATTGGGATAGATGAAATCTTTCGAGCAATGAAGATTGTTGATAATAATTCGGTATTATTACGCTTGACTAGTTATCTAACAATCGTTGCGTATTATCTAATAATGTATTTTGAACTATCAGAATATCAGTTGCCAGTGTTGATGATTGGCTTGGTTATCAATATGTTTGTCTATGTCTTTAGTTATCCGAAATATAATGCTGGTCAAATTATGGCGGCGTTTTTTGGAATCGTTTATGTGGGGGTAATGTTATCTTTTATCTATCAAACCCGTTTGCTGGCTGGTGGTAATTTCCATGTGTGGTTGATTTTCCTCTGTTCATGGGGCTGTGATACTTGTGCGTATTGTGCGGGTGTAACCCTTGGTAAGCACAAGATGGCACCAGTTTTAAGTCCGAAGAAGTCGATTGAGGGTGCGATAGGTGGAGTTCTTGGAGCGGCTCTTTTGGGCGGAATATATGCAGCTGTAATTGATGAGAAGATAATGGAATATGTAATTATCTGTGCGATAGGCGCGTTGATTGCGATGGTTGGCGATTTGGCAGCTTCAGCGATTAAACGGAACCAAGATATTAAAGACTATGGCAGTCTGATTCCGGGACATGGTGGTATTTTGGACCGTTTTGATAGTGTTATCTTTGTAGCACCCATTATTTTTATTTTATCAAGATTACTATTAGTGCAATAGTTAAGTTAGCAATGATGCACTTGTGAAAAAGAGGTTGATGATGAAGAAGATAGCGATATTAGGCGCGACTGGCTCTATCGGGACGCAGACACTTGATGTGGTTAGAGAAAATGCAGACATTCAAGTATTGGCGATGAGTGCGGGGCGAAATATTGAGTTGTTTGAGCAACAAGTAAGAGAATTTAAGCCACAGCTTGTAGCTGTTTGGGACGAAACCAAAGCACTAACGCTAAAAACTAAAATAGCAGACCTGGATGTCGTAGTGTTAAGTGGTATGGACGGGCTAATTGCTGTGGCAACAATGCCTAAGGTTGAGATATTAGTAACTGCAATTGTCGGGATGATTGGACTTAAACCGACGGTAGCAGCAATTAAGGAAGGCAAGGATATTGCCCTAGCAAACAAAGAGACGTTAGTAACAGCAGGGCATATTATTATGCCATTAGCTGAAAGGAAGCATAGTAAGATATTGCCAGTAGATAGTGAACATAGTGCGATATTTCAAGCACTTAATGGCGAAGATAAAAAGGCGATTAGTAAAATATTGTTAACAGCATCAGGGGGACCATTTAGGGGACGAACGCGCAGAGAGTTAGAGCAGGTTAGACTAGCAGATGCGCTCAAGCATCCAAACTGGGCGATGGGACAGAAGATTACGATTGATTCAGCAACGTTAGTTAATAAGGGTTTAGAAATGATTGAAGCTAAGTGGCTCTTTGATATTGATATTGAAGATATCGAAGTAGTAGTTCAGCCGGATAGTATTATTCATTCAATGGTTGAATTCATTGATGGAGCAGTGATGGCACAGCTAGGGGTACCAGATATGAAGCTGCCGATTCAGTATGCTTTGTATTATCCTAAGCGACGGGGCTTGAGTGGAGAACGTCTGGACTTTAAGCAGATTTCAAAGATTAGCTTTGAGCCACCTGATACCGATACTTTTTTAGGGCTTCCAATGGCAATCAAGGCAGTTCAACAGGGGGGCTCAATGCCAACAGTATATAATGCGGCGAATGAAAAGGCGGTAGCATTATTTATTGCAGAAAAGATACGTTTCCTAGATATTTACGAAATTATTGCGGAGGCAATGGCACGGCATAAGGTTATTCATCATCCGGATATAGATGAGATTTTAGCAACTGAGCAGGAAGTATACCGATGGATTGAAAGTAGGAGGTAAGGTTTGAGAATAGTAATAGCAATTGTTGTATTTAGTATTTTAATATTGTTTCATGAATTAGGGCATTTTTGGTTAGCTAAGAAAAATGGTATTATTGTGGATGAGTTTTCGCTAGGAATGGGCCCACGAATTTTAAGTTTCACCAAAAATGGAACGAAATATTCGCTGAAGATTTTTCCATTTGGTGGCTCTTGTGCAATGCGTGGCGAAGATGGTGAAGAGGAAGAGCCAGGCTCTTTTAATGCGGCATCGATTTGGGGTAGGATTTCGGTAGTGGCGGCAGGCCCGATTTTTAATTTTATTTTGGCATTTGTAATTGCAATAATTATTGTCGGTGCGGTAGGCTATGATACCCCAGAGGTTATGGTAGTACGAGAAGGCTCGGCAGTGGCGACAGCGGGCTTGTTAGAAGGTGATGTAATTACCAAGTTTCAAGGTAAGCGGATTGCGATTGGGCGGGACCTTTATAATATCGAGAATCTTAGTGGTGTTAAGGCTGAGGAAACGATTGTTGAATTTATACGTGATGGTGAGAAGCAAACGATTAATTATTTGCCTGACAGCATTGAGCAATATATGGTAGGTATTACTTATGCTGGTGAAGACCCCAAGGCTAAAGCAGAGGTATGGGGCGTTAGTATTGGCTCGGCGATGGCGGCTGCGGGTATTTTACCACAGGATGTTATCACTAGTATTGATGGGATAGCAATTGATACGGCGGCTGATTTGAGTAAGTATTTTGAAGAGAATCCGTTGACTGGTGAGGAGCTCCAAATTATTTTTGAGCGTGATGGAAAAAGTAAAGAAACGAGTGTTGTGCCGATTAAGACTTTAAGGGTTGATATTGGCTTTGGATATAATATTAATACTGCCAAAACGACACCGCTTGGAGTTGTTAGGTATGCATTGGAGGAAATGCGCTTCTGGGTTGATACGACTTTTCAAACGCTTAAGATGTTTGTTACTGGTCGTGTGAGTGTGAGTGAGTTATCAGGTCCAATCGGGGTGATTGATGTTATTGGTGATACCTATGAAAGTGGTAAAGAGCAAGGAGCACTTGTTACATGGATGATGGTGTTGCAGATAATGCTATTGATGTCAGTTAACTTAGGGATTATGAATTTGTTGCCGTTGCCAGCCTTAGATGGTGGGCGTTTAATATTTTTACTAATTGAAGCAGTGCGCGGGAAACCAACTAATCGAAAGGTTGAGGGGACTATTCATTTTATTGGAATTATTTTGTTATTGTCATTGATGGTCTATGTTACCTTCAATGATATACTAAAATTGTTTTAAGAAAACGTTAAGTATTTAACATGTTTCAAAAAAATCTGGCGAAGCGATGACGAAATGTGTTAAAATAAATATTCAATAGATAGTACTATTGAAAAGTTTGAAGCACGTCAAATTAAAAGGCGCGAAAGGAGAACACAAAAGAAAATGGAACTATTTTATGACAAGACTAAAGAGGAGGCAACAAAAGGGTTGTCAGTTGACATTGGCACCGGATTGTCAAAAGCGGAAGTAGAGAAGAGACTACAGACATATGGTGAGAATCGTTTAGAAGGAGAGAAGAAAAAGAGCTTTCTTTCAATGATAATTGACCAGTTAAAGGATTTCTTGGTTATTATCTTAATCGTAGCCGCAATTGTTTCAATGGTTGTTAGTGGCGGGCATCTGTTAGATGGAATCATTATTTTATCTATCGTGGTGATTAACACAATTCTTGGGGTATATCAAGAAAATAAAGCTAGTAATGCGTTAAAAGCGCTTAAAGAGATGGCAAGTCCTCATGCTAAAGTACTTAGGGATGGTAATGTTGTCGAAGTAGCATCACAGGAGATTGTTCCTGGTGATGTGGTTATCTTAGATGCTGGGGATTATGTACCAGCCGACCTTAGATTGATTGAGACTATCAACCTTAAGGTAGATGAGGCGGCGTTAACGGGTGAATCTGTTCCAGTAGAAAAGGATGCGGAAGCTATCCTAGAAACAGATGCCAGCCTTGGTGACAGAGTGAATAGTGCCTTTATGGGTACGGTAGTAACTTATGGTCGTGGTCGCGGAGTAGTAGCTCATACAGGAATGAAGACGCAGATGGGTAACATTGCGGGGATGTTAGCAACTGGTGGCGAAGAAGCGACACCATTACAGAAGAAGTTAGATAGCTTAGGTAAGCTTTTAGGAATTATTTGTTTAGCAGTCTGTGGATTGATATTTGTATTAGGACTAGTACGTGGAATGGATCCATTCCAGTTATTTATGACAGCAGTAGCATTAGCGGTAGCAGCAATTCCTGAAGGACTGACAGTAGTAGTAACGGTAGTCCTAGCAATGGGTATGCAACGAATGGTAAAAGTAAATGCGATTATCAAACGTTTGAGTGCGGTAGAGACGCTAGGAAGTACAACTGTAATTTGTTCGGATAAGACAGGAACATTGACACAGAACAAGATGACCATTGAGAAGGTATATCACGATGGTAAGATGTATGATGTAACTGGTACGGGATATAGCCCTAAAGGTGAGATTCTAGACGCAAATGGCGGACAAGTTGGTGATAAGCTACGTCATTTAATTGAAGGTGCTTTACTTTGTAATGATGCTAGCTATGACCAAGCAGCAGAGCAAATCATCGGTGATCCAACTGAAGGGGCGATGGTAGTACTAGCTCATAAGAATGGCATGGAACGTGATGAATGGAATGACAAATTCCCACGTCTTCAAGAGATTCCATTTGATTCAACTCGTAAGTTAATGTCGACCTTCCACAAGATGGAAAGTGGTACTGTAATGTATACTAAAGGCGCACCAGATGAGTTATTAAATCGTTGTGTGCAGGTAGAGACAGCAGATGGTGTTAAACCACTTGATGCGGCGACTCGTCAGCAAATCCTTGATACTAACAAAGGTTTGGCTGAATCAGCACTACGTGTTATCGGTGTGGCATATAAGAATGTTGAAGTAATCAATGCTAATTTTGATGAAGAGCAAGACTTGGTATTTGTTGGTTTGATGGGCATGATTGACCCACCACGTGAAGAAGCAAGAGAAGCGATTGATGTGTGTAAGAAAGCCGGTATTCGCGTAAAGATGATTACGGGAGACCATCATATCACAGCTAGTGCAATTGGTGAGAAGTTAGGAATTCTTTCTGACACTGGTGCGATAGAAGGTAAAGAAATTAATGAAATGACAGATGAGCAGTTGCAAGAAGCGGTTAAGACGACGAATGTATTTGCTCGTGTTTCACCAGAACATAAAGTACGCTTGGTAGATGCGGTTAGAGCTAATGGCGATATTGCAGCAATGACAGGTGATGGTGTTAATGATGCACCTTCAGTAAAAAGAGCAGATATTGGTATAGCGATGGGTATTACTGGAACAGCTGTTTCCAAAGAAGCTGCGGATATGATTTTAACTGATGATAACTTTGCGAGTATCGTAAAAGCAGTATCAGAAGGACGTACTATTTTTGCTAATATTCGTAAGGTGGTAGGATTCTTACTATCTTGTAACATTGGTGAGATATTAGTTATCTTTATCGCGATGCTATTTGGTATGCCAGTACCATTAGCGGCAACACAGTTATTAGCAATCAACTTGATTACTGATGCTTTCCCAGCCTTTGCCTTAGGTATGGAGAAGGCAGAAAAAGATGTAATGGATAGAGCACCACGTGATCCTAAAGAACCAATTGTGAATAAGCGAATGGGTATTTCTGTAGGTATTCAAAGTGTGGCGCTAGCGATTGGTGCATTGGCATCATTCTTATTTGGATATCATCAGGCAACTGGTGAGCTAGCATCATTATTTAGTAACCATGATCCACTAGCTTTAAATGAAGCAATGACTTGTTGTTTCTTAACGTTAGTACTTGGCGAGCTATTGAGAGCTTACTCAGCGAGAAGTGAAAATGTATCAATATTCAAGATGAAGGTATTTTCAAATAATTACCTAAACAAATGTGTTTTAGCATCATTTGTCTTCATGATTGCAGCAATCTATGTACCATTCCTAAATCCAGTATTTAGTACAGTGGCATTAACAGTTGACGAAGCAATCGTTGCTGTCTTGTTATCAATAATTCCAATCATTGGTGGCGAGTTGGCAAAGCTGATTAAAGTAAAAGAAAAAGCAATTCAGTAGAATTATAACTGCTTAATAGTAATTTAAAATACACCTTTACATGTTGGTTTAATTGCGACATGTGAAGGTGTGTTTTTTGATTGGATAAAAATATATTATAGCAGTCTTTTAGGGTAAATTGGTTGACGAGAATAAGGTGCCAATGGTATAATATCAAAGTAGCTGGTAAACAGTGATATGCTATTACTAGCGGGAGTGCTGGAATTGGCAGACAGGCAAGACTAAGGATCTTGTGTTGCTCGCAACGTGTGGGTTCAAGTCCCATCTCCCGCAGTTTTGACTAATTTCATATTGATGTGAAATTGAGAGAAAAGCCCTGTTTTGTGGGGCTTTTTGTATTATATCTCCTTGTTGTTATCACCTAAATTATCAATAATTTATCTTCGTCATCAGCTTCATCATTGACAAGTGTAAAAATCAGAAGAAGTCGCTCTCTAATATTTGACATAATTATGATTTGCATTACTGGTGGTCTTTGGATAATCTGGATGATTATTAGACCAAGGTATTACTAACCTTTGTCCGCCTATCATCTGGTAGGCGGATTTTTTAGTTATCACTTTCGGTGAGTTTGTTGTCCTAATCACTTAAACTGTTTTTATTGATTTCCGATAATCCGCTTACTACCAAAGTAGGTCGCTAAGAAGTAGCCCCCGTAAACGGTGATAAGAATAGCTGCCGTAATTAGACTGTCCTTTAAAATACTTGTTCGTCCTAATTGTGATATAAGCTGATTGACAAAGCTGATACCAACAATGGAATGAACAATAGCAAGCAACAGTGGCACCCCAAAGTACATGGCAATTTGCGAAAATAACGCTTTGTTTATCATCTTTTTGTCTACACCTAATTTACTAAGAAGGTGGTATCTTTGTGCGTTATCACTTGCTTCCGAAAGCTGTGTAATGGCAAGCACGACTGTTGCCATAACGGTAAAAATGACGCCGAGGTAAACTGCCAAATACGCAATAGTTACAGCGGAGGATTTACTGCTCGCGAAACTCCCTAAGCGGGTGGTATTAGAAATACTTATATAAACTGAGCCTTCAGGATTTTGGTGCTCCGCTTCTAAATTATCGTACATTTCCGATATTGCGCTAAGATATAAATTCTCATATTCAGCAGTATCATCTATAAACTGAATATTTATGATGGCTTCATATTGCGTAGCGTCCTTAAGCAATTCATCTGGTAAGATATAAAAATACTGATAATTTCCAATGGCAGCGATATTGTAAAGAATCGTATTATCAACATTTTTAAGCTCCATATCCATACCCGAAACTGTAATTTTATTATCGGTTATATACTCGTGAAACTCCTCCTGATGCTCTTCATTAAGAGAATTAAAAATCATCTCATTTTCTTTGAGCGTAACAGGCTCCTTCCCCTGCACTTCAAGGCATTTATTATAATCAGATAAGGTCATATAATTTCCACTCATCCAACCGTTATACATATCGGGAGTAATAAAATCCAGCCCGCTTCTGTAGGTGACTGTCATATTCTTAGCATATGAGCTGATTGGCGTTTCTACCTTATTAAGCTCTGCCATAATGTCGATTGGTATTAAAGCATTGTCCTCGCCCAAAACAATGGCAACCAAATTTGAGGTGGCATCATACGGATGCAGCCGTTCCAAGTCGCTTGTGATTGCCTTGGAAAAGCCCATGCCAAAGGACAATCCGCATACAGCGAGAAATAACATCAGACAAACCATCGTGATAGACAGATAAGCGGTATTGATTTTACTGCTTAGCTGTCGCAGCACAAACATATTCAGACCTTTGAAATATACGCCTTTCATTTGCTGTATAACCTTTAAGAAAAATCCGGACAGCGAGAAGAAAAACAGAAACGTTCCAACAACGCCAAGTATCATGGCAACGATAATTTCTTTATCCTTGGCTTGATATCCAGCACTTTGCTTTAAGACTAGATAATAAGCAATTCCAAGACATGAAAGCGATACAATAAAGATTACGACCGAAAGTATTAAATGTGGCGTTTTGAATTTCTCATTTTTACGGTCAGCATGTAAAAGGTCGATAAGTTTTTGTTTGCCTATTGTAATACGGTTAAATACCAAAACAAGCAAGAAAGCAAGACCGAAATACATGATTGCTTTAATTGCTGCTGCCGCTGAAAAAACAAACGTAAATTCGGCTAACTTCACCTCGAATAGAGAAGCGGTCAAAACGGCAAATCCTTGAGAAACAAGGATGCCAAGGGCAAGACCGACCGCTAATGACAGAATCGCCACAAGCAATGTTTCAATGATGAGTATTTGTGAAATTTGACCCTTTTCCATCCCCAGGATTTGATATATTCCGAGTTCCTTTTTTCGCCGTTTGACAAGAAAACGGTTGGCATAGACAATCAAAAAACCGAGTATAACTGCAACAAAAACCGAGAAATAGCTCATAACCATTTGCAATGATTCCATGTGTTCAAGGGTTGATTCGGTAATTACCATCATTGCTTTTTGACCGTCAATCGAATTGAAAACGTAGAAGATGCACACCCCGAACATCAGCGTTAGAAAATAAATTGCATAATCCCGAAAGCTCTTTTTTACATTGCGAAATGCCAGTTTACAATACATCGCTGTCACCTCCAAGAAGGGCAACAACTTCAATGATTTTATTAAAAAAGTCCTTGCGTTCATTATTCCCCTTAGTAAGTTCAGAAAACAACTTGCCATCTTTGATGAATAAGATGCGGTCACAATAACTCGCTGAAAAAGCATCATGTGTAACCATCAGAATTGTCGCTCCCACTTCTTTGACAAGCCGTTGCAAACTTTCTAAAAGCATACGAGCTGATTTGCTGTCTAACGCTCCGGTTGGCTCGTCTGCCAGGACAAGGGATGGATTACTAATAATTGCTCTCGCCGCCGCAACACGCTGTTTTTCGCCACCGGAGAGCTGTGTAGGGTATTTTGGCAAAATTTTTGATATACCGAGAAAATTGGCAACATTTTTTATTCTTGCATCAATTTTAGCAGGACTTTCTTTTAAAATTGTAAGGGCCAACGCAATATTTTCGTAAGCGGTGAGAGTATCAAGAAGGTTAAAATCTTGAAAGATAAATCCGAGCTCTTCCCGTCTGAATTTGGCAAGTGCTTTGGATTTGAGGGCGGTTATGCCCTTATCGTCAACAATAATATGACCACTTGATACGTTGTCAATCGTAGATATGCAATTAAGAAGCGTTGTTTTTCCGCTGCCCGAAGCCCCCATAATACCAACATATTCGCCTCTATCAACTTCAAAGCTGACACCGGCTAGGGCCTTGGTTAAATTGTTTTTATTGCCGTAATATTTCTCAATGGCTTGCACTTTTAAAACACTCATAGTAATTCCTCCATCTGTTTTAGTATGACTATATTTTAGCCAACGCCAAAACAAACTGCCATAGATTAACCTTACATTAACCTTACATTTTTGTAATGTTACAAAGCAGAATACATTTCGCTTTTTGGAAAAATAATCACTACGGTTGTTCCTTGTCCTTGCTTTGATTTGAGCAAGATATTAAGTCCCAGTTTAAGACAGAGCTTTTTACAAAGATAAAGACCAAGACCTGTTGCCTTTGTATAGGTTCTCCCGCTTTCACCCGTAAAGCCTTTATCAAAAATACGGCTTATGTCCTGTTCGGATATACCGATACCGTTATCACAAATAAACAGCGATATGCTGTTAGTGTTCTGTTCAGAATAGATTTTTATTTCGTTGCCCTGATATTTGATTGCATTGTCTAAAATTTGCCAGAAGATGAAGTCCGTCCATTTAGCATCGGTAAAAACGGTTCCGTCAATACCGGTTATATCTATGCTGATTTTATTATCAATCAGGTGCTTTGCATTTTTGCGTAAAACGGCACTGACGAGGTCTTTAAGGGCTACTTGTTTGACCAAAAAATCCTTTTCAACCGTATTGCTTCGGGAATAGAAGAGGGCCTGTTCAACGTATCGGTCAATCCGTTGCAGGGTGTCAAGCAGGGCGGAATTATCAATATTTTCACTAATGAGCTTTGCGCCAGCGATAGGTGTTTTTATCTCATGTACCCAAAGTTCGATATATTCTCNGTATTCTGCCGATGCCAAACGATGNGTTGCGATTTCATCATTCATTGCNTTGTCGGAAATTTTCAAAATATCATAGAGCATTTGTCCCTCGTAAAAATTCGGCTCGTCTATGATTTCAGAAAGTAGGCATTTTCGGTCAAGCTCCTCAAGGGTTAGGTGTAGATTTTTGTAGTAGCTGTTTTTACAGATAAACTCTATTATCAACGTGACAATGCTCCCTGCGAAATAAACGCAAGGAACAAAGAGCGTAAAGAACGGTTTTGCCTCTACCATAAATAGCAGAACCGCACTAAACGCCGAGATTAAAAGGCAGAGGATGATAAAAACTAGCTTATCTTTTAGAAAAGTTTTTAGTCGCATAGCGTATATCCTTGCCCCCTCTTTGTTTGCAGGAAATTCACCGCCCCGATTTCGTCAAGCTTTTTGCGCAAGCGGTTGATGTTTACGGTCAATGTATTATCGTCCACAAACTCATTTGATTGCCATAGCTCATTCATAATTTCATCACGCGGAGTTATCCGATTTTTGTTTTGAATCAGGAGGGCCAATATTTTTAATTCATTTTTGGTAAGCTCCGCCCCCTTTGCCCCATTTGCCACCAGGCTTTTTCCAATATCAAGAATGATATTTCCGCAAACAAGCTCCATACCTTTTTCCGTATCATATGCTCGCCCCAATATTGTAGCAATGCGGGCAAGCAAAATCTGGGTATTATAGGGCTTGGTAATAAAATCATCGGAGCCTAAATTCATGCTCATTAACTCATCCATATCACTATCCCGACTCGTAACCACAATAATAGGTACTTTTGATTGTTTCCTAACTTCTCGGCAAATATGGTATCCGTCATAAATGGGTAGGTTAATATCAAGTAATACGAGATGTGGCTTATCATTTATCACCAAATCAACTGTGTTTTCAAATTCGGTTATAATTACTGGTTCGTATCCATATTTTTCAAGAAGTGTTTTAAGCTCTGTGCGGATAATTATATCATCTTCTACGATTAGAATTTTATACATGGTAAGGTTCTCCTGTTATACCCCAATTTGTTATCATTTATAATTTCACTTGTAATTATCGTCCCTGCCACATGGCATCAATAAAATCTTCTACAGAAATAAAGCCCTCAGTCTTTTTCAAAAAACATTCTTCAAATTTTATATTTGCCAAAATAAAACCTCCTTTCAAAAATTTGTAATAAACAGATAATCTTCAGTCGTCATCAATTCATAACAGAAAATAACTATATTTTATTCAAATTCAATTTCTTCATTCACTTTTTGATTAATATTAATTCTTGTTTGAATATCAAGTTCATTAACTAACCATCCATTTAAAGTACAAGTTCTAACAAATTCATCAATACGGTTAATTCCATCAATGGCTTTTAATGTTACAATTACACCAAAACGAAGTCCAATTCCATCTTCTGGATTTAATCTATTACTAGTCGTAATTTCCATTCCCCACTTTTTGTTAATATATGACTTTTTACTTTTCGACCGGCTACTGAATACTTCTGCTACATACTTAACATTGTCCCATTTTCTAAACTCGCTGCGTGCGTCACCTTCGAAGAGATGATTTTTTTCATCTGCTATACTATCTTGGTTTTGTTTGTCTCCTTTGCGCGGTTTTATTGTCTCATTATCCAAAATCCTCTCAAATTTAAGGTGTAATTCTGTATTAGTATAATCAACCCCTTGTGTTCTATCGCACATAGGAAAATAGCACATGGTAGCTCTTGTAACATAAGGATATTTGTCATCTTTAAGTGGAATTGGGAAATCATAGTTATAAGTATTCCATTTTTCACTTACATCTGATACTAAAAATTTAATCTCATCTTTTTTTGTTTGAACAATCTCATCAATCTTAATAGGTACAACTCCGTGGCCATAAAGTGCAACTTCTTCTGGAGTTGGCTTGTCGTTCCAACCTCTTGCCGCATCAATAATCATAGCTTTAGCAATTTCTCTATTCAACCCCAATATATCAATCAAATAAGATAGTTTACGGGCAATCCATGGTGCTGCATAAGACGTTCCCGAAACTTCTCCACCACCTAATGGTTTACAAACTCTAATAAACTGTTCCTCACTACCACCATAATAGCTAACATCTGGTTTCGCGAAAAATGACAAAGCTAATCCACTTCTTGCATACTTTGTTGATAATCCACTTCTTGTTACTGCATTTACCACCATACTGTTAATCGAATCAGCAGGTGAACCGATTTTAATAATATCTGCACTTGGCTTATTCGTTCCTGCAACGACAAAAATAACATCATTTTCATATTGAATTCTGTCTAATACTGCGGCTTCAGCAGAAATAAAATTATCATTAATCTCTTGGTTACTTCCAAGAGAAATATTCCAAACCTTGATATCAGAATTAGCCATAATAATTTCTTTAATCTGCTTAATAATTGTAAAAGAGGAGAAACTCGAAGCAGTTGCTACTCCAAAGTGACGAACGCTAAATCTACCACAACCATCATCTAACCATGGATTTAGTCTTGAACCATCTACAATAATTGATGATACTGCTGTCCCATGATTATAGTCAGTTGTACTTTTTGGAATATTATCATCAACCATATCGTAGTAGTCAACCCATTCACTAAAATACACTTGCTGATCAAACAAAGTATCTATCACCCCAATAGTAGGCTGATTAGAGGGTGGTGGCATATGAAAAATTTTTTGCTGATATCCAAGTGTAAAATCTTCTGGTGATAATTCTGATAAATCTACCGTTGCCATTGAAACAAGGTAAGGTGCTTTTTCAAATAAGAGTGTTACTTGACGTTCATCTAGAAATACTGTGTTGTTTTCCAAAATCCTAGTTGATAAAACATCAATTCCAATCTTTTTAAGCAATGTTTTAGTATCTATACGTGTATCAAATAAAGTGATAATACTTTGCCTTAATTGTGGTGTCGCTTTTTCTACTTCAAAATTATCAATGTAGGAAGCATCAGCGACTACTTGCTTAAATGCTGACTTACTCAATGAAAAGTGTTCGAAACTAATCGTTCCAGTCTTCTTTTTTTTCTGATTACCAAATACCTCTTCACTATCAAAAATAGCCTTGTCAATTTGCCCCTGAAAGCTTATGTCTAAAATATTAATTGTTTTAGATAATAGGTCAGTGCTATAGTCTAGGTCTTTAATGTCTAGAAAATATGTGATAATATGCTTGTTTTTTTCTTTATTATATTTAGCCCCAACAACAGCATCATTTGACCTATTCCCCTTAAACAAGCCTGAAATCCGGTTGCTCTTTGCAGCAATTTTATTATAATGAACACTAACTAAAATCCCTTCAAAAGGCTTATTCTCTGTTTGCCAAAACATCTTAATATTCTTCAATTTATTTTGCAAGTCTGCTAATTGTGTGCTTGTCACTGTTTTTTGACTATTCATAGCGGCTCCGCCATTTGGATTCTTTTTATCTCCCTGACCAAATCTTTTGCCTCTAAGTTCTAGCACATTATTCATCGTCACGTCCCTCCCCATTCAATTTTCTAGATACTGTGCTTTTAGAATCCCCTTTGAGTTTTTCTATTTCTCTCACTGTGAAACCTTGTGCATGAAGCCCCGCAATGTCTTTTTGTTCAAGGTTACCAATCAAATTATTGTAAAGTCGCCTTAGATAGTCATGCTCTATATTGACATCACTAAATGCCAAGGATGTCTTTATAATATTTTTTAGTTCTCCTGGATAGGGCAGATTATTTGTCGTCTTCAATATCTTTTTAAATAATCTTGTATCTTTTGAAATGCCTTTGAAATTTTTAATGAAAGAGGAAAAATAATACTCAGCTACTTCAATTAAATCATCTTTGCGATATCGATTAAAGTTAATCACTGCATCAAAACGTCTTGTTAATGCCTTGTCAAAATTCGAATATAAATTTGTTGTTGCAATAATTACTATTTCCTTATTTAAATCAGTTAGTCTATCCAGTTCTCTTAAAATAGTTGAAGTAACTCTCCCCATTTCACGTACATCATTACTACTAACCCTATCAAGTGCAATTACATCTATTTCATCAAATAAGATGACAACTTTATTTGAATATGGAATCTTATTAATTTCAGAAAATACACTTACAATATTTTTATTGGTTTGCCCTAGCTTGCTGTCAATTAAATTGTCGAAGTCAACATAATACAATGTTCTATCAAGTAATCGCGCCACCTGTTTAGCAGCTTCTGTTTTCCCGCTACCCGGCAGTCCCTCAAAAAGAAATTTGTTTATTCCTATATTGTGGTTAACTGCATTAATAATCCCTTTTATATCATCAGATATTTCTATGGGTAGATTCAATGGTTCCGTTCCTCTAATATTTAGTTGCTTTAATAGCTCGCTTTCAAAATCACTAGCTTGTGGTGTATACAAATTTGATTCAGCAATTAAACCCATAATATATTCAGCCAACTGATAGTCTCCAACACTATCAAAGTATCTTGCTATATTTACAGATTCATTTCTAAAAGCATTCTCATTTCTTTCAACATGATATTTTATTAGATTTAAAACATTTTGCTTTTTCACAAAAATACACCTCCAATTTTCTTATAAGTTATTATAGCATGTATCGGGACAATTAGATATGTTTTTGGGACAAAAATTCAATTTTTAGCACATGTGTTATGTACATTTACGTCGTATTTATCTTTGATATACTGCTTGATTTTTGGATAAGTCACTTTCTCCTTCAGCGTGTAATTACTCCCATCAGATGGTTGCATTGCTACCTCAATCCTGGGTATATCTTTTTTGAAGGATAATTTGACCACTATCTTTATGCGAATTCCATTTTAAAACATATCCTAAACCTATCTATTCTCTATCTACAAGATGCGGAATCGTTCTTTTAAGCTCTCCCTCTAAAGCTCTTTTGTTTAAAACACTACTCTGTTCTCGGATATATACTTCTACATTACGAAGCCAAAAATCCAAAGAAACATTTTTATCTGCTTTTATTAATTCAATAATATCCTGCAAATATTCCGTTATCGAAAACTTCTGACTACTGTTCTCTGCTATATACTTGTATTTGTTAGTAAACTCACAGTCTCCAACTAAGTTACCTTTAAAATAATTAGGCTTGATTTTTTGTGAATATTCCAATTGATGAAGCATCAAATATGACTGGTGCAACACATAAAGTATTTCATATTTTTGCAACTCTTTTACTTCTCTAACCAAAATAATGAGTTGTGAAAAGGCTCCTCTTAGGTCATGCTTATCTAAACAAGACACTGAATCATTTAGGATACTTTCCCTATAGGACAACTCATTTCCATCACCCGAAAGGCACACTGCTAAAAACTCTGCCAATTTGCAATAGGTATCATTACCTATATACTTTACCATCGTTGATTTTACCAAGTTATTTTCCTTGTAAAAATGCCACCCCATTTTAATATGAGGCAAGTATATGTAATAGACAATATCGTTTGTTATGGTCATAGCTGATACCCCAAACCATTTGATATCATTAGAAATGTTGTTGTTTTCTAAGAGACTCTCTATATTTATTTTATCTCCATCCACCAACCCACCTATTGAAATATAGTGTTCTGAATAGATAGAACCTTTTGTATCTACTGATCCTAATACAGAGAAATCATTTTTCGTAGCTTCAATTTGAAATTTCACGTTTAGAATAGGAGCACTTTGCGGGTTTTTAGCAAAAATCATTCCATCTCTAATATAAAAGAAGGGCAACGATTTCTCGAATTTATCCTTTTTGTCTTTTCTAAGATTTTCTTTTTTTTGATTTTCCCTTTCTACACGTTCTTGTCTGTCTTTGTTTGCTTGAAAAAGGTATAGTAAGCTCGGTGCTGTTAAAGGAAGAGTTAATTCAATAAATCTAATAATCGCATGCTTCCCACTTAATAGCTCTGCAATTGTATCATTGCAGAAATAAACGACTATCAAACCGATAGCATAGCTTAATATGTATTTAATAAACATTGAAACACCTCTTTTCTAAAATATATGCTTCCCACCTAATTAATTTCGGAAAAATAAGCATATCAAGCCCACAAGTCCTTTTTACCTGTGCTATATAACTTGTATGCACATTCACACCATATTTTTCTTTGGCATATGCCTTTATGTTTGAATAACTGGCTTTTACTCTTATCAGATGGTTACATTGCCATCTCAATTTTCGTTGTATCTTTTTTGGATAATTTGACCACCGTCTCATCATGTATATCATTATCCAAACCGATAGATTTCTTTGATTTTAGTTTGGACAAAAGTACAACCGTCTCAACATGAACCGTATGCACAAACATATCCACACAACAAACCTTATCAACCCGGTACCCTTTTTCGATTAACATTTCCAAATCCCGTACCAGACTCGTTGGCTTACATGAGATATAGACCATCTGCTTTACCCCATAGTCGATAATCTTGCTTAAAGCTTTTTGGTGAATACCATCGCGGGGTGGGTCAAGGACGATGAAATCTGGTCTTTCTTCAATATCATCGAGCACCTTTAATACATCACCAGCAATAAATGAACAATTTGTAATTCCATTTGCATGGGCATTGGTCTTTGCTGCTTCAACGGCTTCCGCGACAATTTCCACACCAACAACCTTTTTGGCAACACTAGCAAGCATTTGGGCAATGGTTCCAGTGCCACTATAGAGGTCAAATACCGTCATATCTTTGGTGCTACCAATGTAATCTCGTGCCACACTATATAGAACCTCTGCTCCTAGCGAATTCGTCTGGAAAAATGAAAATGGGGTAATCTTAAACTTAAGTCCGAGAATACTTTCATAGAAATAATCGTCACCATATAAAATCCGTGTCTCATCACTTTGCACGATATCGGCTAAAGAATCATTGACAATATGTAAAATGCCTTTGAGACTACCAGCTAGTTTAAGTTCTAATAGTGTACTTACTAAGCCAGTCAAGTCATGTTCCTCTTGGCTAGTTGTCACTAGGTTAACGAGCATCTCGCCAGTTGTTTGCGCTCGTCTAATCAAAAGATGACGCAGATATCCGACGTGTTGCATCTTCCTATAATATGAGGCTGGATTATCTTCAAAGTATTTTAGTACTACTTTTAACACATCAGTTACATCAGGATGCACCAGTTGGCAGTCAGCAGCAGTTAAAATATCATAGGTACTCGCTTTCTTGTGCAGTCCTAAAGTTAAGGGGCCATCTTTAATAGCATCACCGAAAGAGAACTCCATTTTGTTACGATAGCCAAATTCTTGAGGGCTTCGCTTAATTCCCTCAAACTGATAATCGGGTTGACCTTGTTTATTTATTTGTCCGCAGCGAACCAATGTCTCATCTAGTAAGTCTTTAACTTGTCCCATCTTTAGTGACAATTGTTCCTCATATGACATTGTTTGATACATACAGCCGCCACAAGAAGGGAAGATACTACACACTGGTTCCCTAACCTCTAACGGCGACTTTTCTAACAATTCAAGGATTCGACCTTCAACCCGGTTTTTGCGTTTCTTATTAATAACGAAGCGGACCTTTTGACCAGGAATACCATTTTTAATTGTTACTTTTTCTTCGTTATATAAAATTTCTCCTTTGTTAGGAAATACAACTTTTGCGATTATCCCCTCGCCAATTTCACCTTTTTTCAAAATTTATCCCCTCTCTAAAACTCAACAAGGGCAGGAGAGCATCATTTAGGTCTTCCCTATTTGCGCCTTTCCTGCCCTTACTAATATGTAAATTATAGATTTCTATTACTTTTCAGATATTAAATCATCAATGTCGTCATCTTCAAAATAATCATCAAAATCGTCGTCGAAATCATCTTCAAAATCTTCCAGATAATCCGGTGTGAAGAAACGATAAACTGTATAAGCGATACCTGCTACTGCAACAACAGCACCAATAATTGCTAAAACCCATAATAGAGTATTTTTGTTTTTAGCTTCTTCCCTTTCTTTTCTGTGTAACATAGACACTAGTTCATCAATTTTATTCATAAAGAAACACCGCCTTTCCTTTTAATAACTAATATTATATCATCATATGGGGTATTTTACTACATCTTTTGAGCTTTATCAAGTTAAAGGGTGTTAATATTTCAAGCTATTTCGATAAAAGAAGATAGCTCATTGGTACTGTCACGTAGATTCAACTTACATAGGATAATACTTAAATAATTACAGATTGTCCCTTTGCTTGAGCTGTCTTGCCAAGTTTTGAAAAAGCGTTGTGTAATAATATAGCAAGAAAGAACAAGTGAGAGTCATTAAAAGGAATCATAGCTCTATTTTTTAATAAAATTAGGGTGTCAAAAGTGCTATTATTCTTTAATTAATGTATTGGAAATAGTACTTAAAAAGTAAAAAAATATCCCGTAGGGGGGCTTGTGAAAGACAAAAAGAGTTGATATGATTGACAAGGAATTAACAATTAATTGGAGGTTGGTGATGAATTTAAAGAATAGTAAGACCGAAGCTAATTTGCGAAAAGCATTCGCAAGCAAAGCACACCAGAAAAATATGTATGATAGCTACGCATATAGATTTGCCTATTCAGGTCATCAACAGGTTCAAAATGCCATTTATGATGCAGCTAAATTAGAAGGTACTCACGCGAGAATAATATATGAATTTTTAAATGGACCAATCAAAGACACGAAAGCAAACATGAAGATGATGCTCGAAGATGAGCGACGTGTTGGCAAAGAATTATATGAATGTGCCAAGATTGCCCAAGAAGAAGGTTTGGCAGAAGCGGCAACCTGTTTTGCAGAAACAGCGAAGGTACATGATGAGCATGTGAAGACATATGAGCAGATATTGTTTAATTTAGAAAATGACAAGGTTTTTAAAAAGGATGAAAAAGTTGATTGGGTTTGTGTTGCCTGCGGAGTAGTAGTTCATGACTACGAGCCGTCCGAAACATGCGCCTATTGTGAACACCCTAAAGGATTATTTTATATCAAAGCAACCAATTTTTAGGAGGGAGAGAAAGAATTATGGCTTACTATGAGCTCAAAGACCCTAAAATGCAGGGGACAAAGACAAAAGATAATTTGATAGAAAATTGGCAAGCTAAGTCAGTTGAAAAAATGAAAAAGACCTTATACCAGCAAGCAGCGGGAAAAGAAGCGCCAACTTATCGTCAACTATCAACCTTTTTAGGTGAATACGCGACGAATTCATATCTACATGCAGCGATTTTTCATCGGACGCTGTGGGGACCATATACGGATGTGGAAAAGAATCTGGAAGCGCTGATGAAACAAGAACATGCTCATGCCCATCAAGATTTCCCGGAATACGCAAGAGTTGCCCGAGAAGAAGGGTTTGAAGATATAGCAGTGGCCTTTGAACAAATGGCGAAGGTTGATGCAAAACAAGAAAGAAAGCTTAAGGATATTTTAGATAAAGTTAAAAATAATCGTATTTTCAGCAAAGAAGATGTAAGTGATTGGTACTGCCAGCAATGTGGCAATATCCATAGTGCTAAAAGCGCGCCAGAAAATTGCTCGTTGTGTAATTCGCCACAGAGATTTTTTGAATTAGAGGGAGCGAACTTCTCGACGTTTTAATAGAGTGTGAAGCAAAAACACTAGAAATGCAGAAGCAATAAAACACTAGAAAAGAGGATGGGGAATTGAAAAAAGGAATTTCGTTGATACTAATTTTAACAATGCTAAGTCTGATGCTTAATGGTTGTGGGAATGGTAGCACCAAAGAAACCACAGAGCAAAACCAAACAGGTACAGAAGCAACAGAAGCAGCGACAAATGAAACAGCAGCGCCAACCGGTGACGAAGAATCAGTATTAAGAATCGGCGGCAGCTATTCAAATGATATCTTTAGTGCTTGGAGTCAAAGAAGTGCGTACGGACAAGCAAACTACCATTCATTTAGCCAGCTTAATTTATGGCGGGTAGATGAGAACTTAGAGTTAACAGGTGACGGTTGTTTCTTTAATTCTTGGGATGTTGCCGAAGACAATTTATCATTGGTGCTTCATTTTGACCCATTAGGAGAATTAATGTGGCATGATGGCCAGCCAGTCACTATTGATGATGTTATCTTTACATTTAACCATTATAAAGACAATAACATTGCAACGTTTCAAAATATAGAAAATGTTGAAATTGAAAGCGATACTAGTATTCGCTTGACTTTTAAAGAGCCAACCGCATTTGGTTTTATGCATTCAACGACATTATCATCTTATCTATTGCCTAAACATGTTTGGGAAAATGTTGAAGACCCACGGACATATGATGGCGAAGATGCCGTTATTGGTTGTGGACCATTCAAATTTGTATCAGTAGATAGCGCGGCCCAGATTTCTTATTATGAGGCGGTAAAAGATTACCCAATTGGGGATATTACTATTGATAAAGTAGAGTTGAAATCTTATGCAGACCAGTCAGCAATCATCATGGCGATGATGAACGATGAAGTTGATGTCATGTATACATATTCAGCGCCGCTTGACCACACATTGTTGTCAGTGATTGAAGCGCAGCCAGATATTGACCAAGGCGGAAGCACCGACCCATCGACATTCCAACTAATCTTTGGCTTTGGGACGAACCCGACTGATGATTACAATTTCCGTAAAGGATTATCTTATGCGTTTGACTATGAATTAATAGCCCAAGCGATTAGTGGCGGATATGGCGAGATGGCCACAACTGGGGCCGCATCACCATCACAAAAAGGTTATGACCCTAATTACCCACTTAACGAGTATAATGTTGATGAGGCTAATAAATATTTAGATGAAGGTGGTTTCATAGATACCGATGGTGATGGTTTCCGCGAATTACCTGATGGTAGCGAGATGATTATAGAAGTATTCCGTCATTATTATCCACCAGAGTTAGTCCCTATTTATGAACGTATTGCCGAGATTATGCGCGTTAATTTAGAAAAAGTTGGGGTACAGATGACCCTTGATGAACAAGCATGGTCTGATAATCAAGAATATATTTTAGATACCATGAGAAATAACCGCTATCAATTAATGTTGATTACAACCCCGCTATCAATGGTAACATGGGGTGGTATTACGAATTATGTTGCTGATTTAGAAGAAATATCAGGACGTTTCTTTGGAAGTTATCAGGATTCGGAGTATCTAGAGGCTTATAAGAAAATGCTATACTCAACTAATTATCAAGACTACGAAGACGGATATCGTGATGTTCAGCGAATGAATTCAGAAGATGTGACGGCATTAGTTTGGGAGATTACAACGTCACATTATCCATACCGGATTGACAAATTCACTGGTTGGATCAACTACCCAGGAGTGGGAACGGTAAATGGCGACCTTTGGTATAACCTTAAACCTATTGCAAAATAATTTAAGAAATGTATAATTAAAATGACCGGTGATGATGTTACAATTGTCACCGGTTAAATTACCTTATTAGATTGATGTAGGTAAGGGAAGATATTTGGAGGGATTTGATGAAAAAGGTAGCGGGCTATCTCGGAAAAGCAATTGCGCTAGTTTTAGTTGCAATCAGTATTAATTTCTTGCTGATACAGTTAATGCCAGGCGACCCGATAGTTAATATTCTTGGTGAACATGAGTATTTTCTGCTAGAAACGAAGCATCCAGAATTATTAGCGGAGGTCCGAGCCCAATATGGCTTAGACGGGACGATTGTCGAGCAATATTTTCGTTTCTTACAAAATACGGTGACCTTTCGGTTCGGTACATCACTTTCGACCGGTCGAAGAGTAATTGATGTAGTGCTGTTTAGAGTTCGTTGGACGATGCTCTTGGCCTTAAGTTCAATTGTTATTTCGGCGCTAGTGGGCGGGATTTTAGGCGTTATTGCAGGCTTTCGAAAAGGGAGCAAGTTTGATTCAATATTGACCTTTATCTTCTTGTTACTGGAGACTATTCCGGCTAATTGCCTGGCCTTGATAGCACTTTTGATTTTTGGCTTTAAGCTACGCTGGTTTCCACTTGGGGGGATGGCATCGGGAAATGTTGTTGGGGTTGCTCGGGTTTTTGACACCATCTATCATATGGCCTTGCCAGTTATCGTTTTATCACTATTTAGGATATCAACCAATTTTCTAATGGTGAAAAGTTTTGTTTCCCAAATCCGAGATGAAGAATTTATCACAACCGCAATTGCTAAAGGCGTTCCTAAGAAAACTTTGTTTGGTAAGCACCTGATGAAAAGTGTGGTGGTGCCGTATGCGACGTTGCTGTGCATCCAGTTTGGCTTTATTTTCTCGGGCTCAATGCTAATTGAAGTTGTTTTTTCATGGCAAGGGATGGGGACATTAATTTATGAAGGGGTTCTAAAGCGAGACTACCCAACCGTACAGCTGTGCTTCTTGATAATATCTGTTTGTGTGATTTTCTTTCATTTCATTGCAGATATTCTAGCTTGGAAATTTGACCCGCGGATTAAGGATGGTATGCAAAATGAAATCTAAGAAGAAAATTCACCCCTGCGTGCTAGTGGGATCAATTATTTTACTGATATTTATTTTTATTGCGGTATTTGCCGAATTACTAATGCCTTACGCCATGGATGAATTATTTATGCCCTATCAACGACCTTCGTCAGAATTCTGGCTAGGCACTAATGATATTGGCCAAGATATCCTAAGTGAGATTATTCTGGGCACCCGAACAACACTTTTGACCGGTATTTCAGCAGCCGCGAGCGTAATTATTATTGGAACGGGAATTGGCTTGCTAGGTGGCTACTTTGGCGGAAAAGTTGATAAAGCTGTTCAAGCCTTAATAGCAGTGGTTATGACCTTGCCACAACTTCCGTTAGCTATTGTTTTAGTGACATTTATGTCACCGAGCATGTGGAATGTGGTGATTGCGATTACAATTACATCATGGGCCGGGACGGCTAAGCTCGTCAGAGCAAAAACGCTGGAGATAAGACAGCTTCCCTTTGTCTTGGCCGAAGAAATGATGGGACAAAATTCTTTTGTGATTATGTTTAAGCATATTCTGCCTAATATGAAGGATATTGCGATGATGCGCGCGACGCTAGCAGTGTCATCAGCGATGCTAACTGAAGCAAGCCTAAGCTTTCTGGGATTGGGAGTGTTTGGCCAGAAAAGTTGGGGTTCGGTGCTATATTATGCTTTTTTGAAAAACGGCGTTGTTGCGGGGATGACGTGGTGGTATATCCCACCCATTATCTGTATTAGTCTGTGTATTTTTGGCTTTGTCTTAATTGGCTATTATGGTTTAGGGATGCGCAACCAAGGGGGACAGAAAGGCTATCAGGTGGATATATGATAAAAATTCGAAATTTGACGGTATCCTTTGACCAAAATGCCCCCGTTGTTGATGCGGTGAATCTTGATATTGCACAGGGTCAGACAACGGCAGTGATTGGTGAATCGGGTAGTGGAAAAAGTGTTAGTATCGCAGCGATATTAAGAATATTACCAAAAGAGGCGAATGTGAAGGGCAGTATTACCTTAGCGGGGATGGAATTATTGTCGTTGACGGATGATGAATTAAATAAACTGCGCGGGAAGGTGCTTGGCTATGTGCCGCAAGGAGGCGGTAATAGCCTCCATCCCTTGATGACGGTAGGAGCACAAGTGGCCGAACCAATTATCTTTCACCAAAAGGAACCGCGAAAAAAGGCTTTTCAGACAGTTCTAAAATGGCTTGATAAGGTGGGGCTTAAGCCGGCAAGGGAAATGGCTTTGGCCTTTCCTCATACGTTAAGTGGGGGGATGAAGCAGCGGGCCCTAATTGCGATGGGGGCAGCTGGTGGCGCGAAGATAATTTTGGCGGATGAACCAACTAAGGGTTTAGATTCTAAACGGGTTGAACAGATTGCTGAATTATTTAGCGATTTAGAAGAAACAACAATTTTATGTGTTACTCATGATTTGCGCTTTGTGAAGAGTATTGCTGATAATATCTGTGTTATGTATGAAGGGCAAGTGGTGGAATTGACGGATGCCGAGTCGTTTTTTAAAGAACCGAAGCATCCATATAGCCAAATGTTGTTATCAGCTTTGCCGGAAAATGGTCTGAACTGTCCTGAAATATTCACACCACCAACGGAGCAAAGAGAAGGTTGTCTGTTTTATCATCGTTGTCCGAAGCGAAGCGATGATTGTAAAAATAAAATACCAATGATTAGTGTAGGGCATTGTAATGTGAGGTGTGTACAATATGCAGTTACAAGTTGAAAATGTATTTTTTCGTTATCCCAGTCAAACGGATTGGTGTTTAAACGGTATCTCAATTAATTTGGAAAAGGGCAAGACGGTGGGCTTGGTCGGGACAAGTGGCAGTGGTAAATCAACATGCGCGCGGGTTGCAGCCGGCTTGGTTAAGCCCTCAAAGGGTCGGGTATTATTTAACGGTGAAGAATTTGCAGCACTGCCGAAACGGGATCAGAACCGGACTAAGGTTCAAATGATTTTTCAACATGCAGAGGTCTCGTTTAATCCTAGGCTACGATTGGCGACGAGCATGGCCGAGGCCTATCATTTAAGTGGTAAGCAATATAGCTTTGAAGGATTATGTGAACTAGCTGAGTCATTTGGCATTTATGCCGACCAGTTAAGAAGATATCCGCAGCAGCTATCGGGCGGTGAGTTACAACGTTTATCAATAGCACGGGCATTATTATATGACCCGGATGTTTTAATTCTGGATGAGGCGACAACGATGCTTGATGTTATTACTCAAGCGCAAGTTATGCGGATGCTAAAGCGGATACAAGAAGAGCGCGATTTAGCGTATTTGTTGATAACCCATGATCAGCCATTGGGACAAATGATGTGTGATGAGATTCTGGAAATAGAGGAGGGGATGATTAATTAGTAGTGGTATTTGTAGATATATGAAAATTACTAAGAGCATTTATACGAGTCGATAAAGGATGGAATAATATATCTTTGTGCAGAACGCTTCGCTAATGACTGCATTATAGATATTTATTCCATCTTTATAGTTTGCATAATAACTGATATTATTTACTACTCTTTTGTATGACTTTAATGAAAATCAAACAATTCATTTTGTTTTGAAGTGACTTGTGATAAAATGAATTTTCAGACTAGAATAAAAGCGAACATAAATAAAGTATCGAATATCAATGTCAAAAGACCTTTTGACAGCCTAATTAATATTATCAAGAAAGAAGGGGTGGAGAAAAATAATGAAAAAGCAAACTGAAAATCAAAGGAGGTATGGATTACCAACTACTATAACGATGATTGTAGGGATAGTAATTGGTTCGGGAATCTTCTTTAAGACAGACGATATTTTAATGAATACAGGAGGTAGTGTATGGCTTGGTATATTAGTTTTCTCTATTGCGGCGCTAAGCATTATCTTTGGCAGCTTAACAATTAGTAACCTGGCGATGCTGACCGACAAAACTGGTGGGGCAATGGCATATGCAGAAGAATTTGTTAGCAAGAAATTTGGCTGTGCCTTTGGCTGGTTCCAGGTTTTTATGTATATGCCAACGTTGACGGTAGTTCTTTGCTGGGTACTAGGTATTTATTTTTGCCAATTATTTAATATTGAAGCTGGATTAGGCGGACAAATAGGTTTTGGATTAATTTGGTTCTTCATATGTATATTTTATAATATCATTTCTCCACGACTTGGTGGTGTTTTCCAAAATGCCTCGACGTTTGTCAAACTGATTCCCTTAATTGTGGTTGCAGTTACCGGATTAATATTTGGTGATCCAGTGCATACCTTAACCGTAGCAGGGGTGGGAGGAAGTTCGATAGGCTGGATAGCAGCGATTGGACCAATTGCCTTTTCTTTTGATGGCTGGATTTTTGCGACAACTATTTCTCACGAAGTAAAAAATGCCAAACGTAATGTTCCTCTGGCCTTAGTGGTCGGACCAACATTTGTGTTAGCGTGCTATCTCCTTTATTTTATAGGAGTGAGTGCCTACTTAGGACCAGATGTAGTGATGGAATTAGGAGATGCAAGTGCGGCTGAGATGGGGCGTCAGATTTTCGGACCTTTTGGAGCGAAGGTTCTGCTGACATTTGTAGTTATTTCAATTATGGGAACGATTAATGGCGTAGTAATGGGTACAATCAGACTGCCATATGCCCTAGCTTCACGTGGGATGTTACCATTTAGTAAGTGGGTGAGCAAGATGAATGACAAATATCAGATGTCGGTTAATTCAGGGATTTTTGCTATGGTAGTTTGTGGTATCTGGTGGGTGATTCATTACTTTACAATGCGCTTTGGATTGTTAGGAAACTCAGATATTTCTGAGATTTCGATTGTTATGTGTTATGTATTATTCATGGTTTTATATTTTAAAGTGTTCATGCTTTGGCGAGAAGGGAAAATAAAAGGAAATGTTAGAGGGTCTATTTTTCCAATATTGGCAACGGCTGGTTCGGTCTTTATCATTTATGGAGGGTTACAAAATCCGTATTTCTTCATATTTGTAGGAATTTGCTTTGTGGTTTTCTTGTTGGGATACTTTTTTAAGCCGTGCAAAGATGTACATTGCAATGAATAAATGTTACCCAAATGATTATAAATAGTGTCACCTTGAAGGATATGAAAGTATCGAAAAATCACCGAAAAATATAAGTTGATTTTATTTTCCATAGTGCATATATTACCTTTACTGCATTTATATAAAGGAGGTAATATTTTATGAAGTATGGATATGTTAGAGTATCTACGAAGGATCAAAATGTAGAACGACAAATGACAGCAATGAGAGGTGCCAATGTACCAATGGAAAATGTCTTCATTGACAAAATTTCCGGGAAGGACTTTAATCGTCCAGCATATCTAAGAATGGTAAGACGGTTGGATAGTGGTGACGAGTTATTTATAAAGTCAATTGACCGATTAGGGCGGAATTATACTGAAATAATCGAGCAATGGAATCTATTGACCAAGGAAAAGAATTTAGACATTGTAGTACTAGATTTTCCTTTGCTGAACACCAAGAATCATGTTAATGGAATTACTGGTAAATTTATAGCAGACTTAGTTTTACAGGTGTTGTCATATGTTGCACAAGTAGAACGTGAGAATATTCATCAAAGACAAATGGAAGGTATTCGCGAGGCCAAGAAAAGTGGAAAGAAATTTGGTAGACCGCCAGCGAAAATGAACAGAGACTTTGAAGAATTGGCTTATTTGTGGAGGAATGGCCTAATTAGTATGCGAGGAGCGTCTAACCAATTAGGCGTTAGTCATAAAACATTCGCTAAATGGGCGAGGGACAAAGTGGACTGATTTAAAGTTGGATGATTAGGAATGAGAGGGCTGTCAAATGCCCTAAAATATGTTTACAAGTGAGAGTGGTTATGTTATAATCATTCGGTATGATTAGCCCAGATTCCGAAGATAGGAGACTCCAACCACTTCTTGATTTGCGGCGATAAATAATAGTTTATAGGAGGAATTATCATGATTTCAAAAGAGAAAAAGACATCAGTAATGGAAGAGTATGCAAGAACACCAGGTGATACTGGTTCACCAGAAGTTCAAGTTGCAGTACTAACCGAGAGAATCAAAGAATTAACAGAGCATCTAAGAGCACACCACAAAGACCATCACTCAAGAAGAGGACTTCTTAAAATGGTAGGTCAAAGACGTGGATTACTTGGATACCTAAAAAAGAAGGATATCGAAAGATACCGTACATTAATCGAAAGATTAGGACTAAGAAAATAATTAAGATAACAAGGGCGGACAAGTTTCCGCCCTGTTTCTAAATATAAAGTGTAACTAACAATGTTCGGCAGAGATGGCCCACCGAGACCACTGAAAAGGATATTGAGGGCAGTATATTTTTCAGTAGTTTCGGATCGTTTGTGTCAAAGAAAAGGAGAAAGAAATGTACAAGACATTTAAAATGGAATTAGCGGGTAGAACCCTACAAGTTGATGTGGACCGCATGGCAAAGCAAGCTAGTGGTTCAGTGTTAATGCACTATGGCGATACGGTGGTATTATCAACAGCAACAGCATCAGATAAGCCAAGAGATGGAATCGACTTTTTCCCACTTAGTGTAGAATACGAAGAGAAGATGTACGCGGTTGGCAAGATTCCAGGAGGATTTCTTAAAAGAGAAGGAAAAGCAAGTGAACATGCAGTATTGACTTGTCGTGTTATTGACCGTCCAATGCGTCCGCTTTTTCCGAAAGATTATCGTAATGATGTAACTTTGAATAACTTGGTTCTATCAGTTGATGAGAATTGCAATCCAGAGATTCCAGCAATGATTGGTTCAGCACTGGCAACCTCAGTTTCAGACATTCCTTTTAATGGACCATGTGCAACAAGTCAAATCGGTTTGATTGATGGGGAGTTCATCGTTAACCCAACATTAGCACAAAAGGAACTATCTGATTTACAATTGACAGTTGCATCAACCAAAGAGAAAGTAATCATGATTGAAGCCGGCGCTAATGAAGTTAAGGAAGATGTGATGATTGAGGCGATTTATAAAGCTCACGAAGTTAACCAAGAAGTTATCGAATTCATTGATACTATTGTGGCTGAATGTGGAAAAGAAAAGCACACATATGAAAGTTGTGCAATTCCCGAAGAATTATTCGTAGCAATGAAAGAAATCGTACCGCCAGCAGATATGGAAGTGGCTGTTTTCTCTGATGACAAACAAACACGTGAAGCGAATATTAGTGTCATTAAAGAAAAGTTAGCTGAAAGCTTTGCGGACAAAGAAGACTGGCTAGCAGTTCTGGGCGAAGCACTTTATCAATACCAAAAGAAAACTGTTCGTAAGATGATTTTAAAAGACCACAAAAGACCAGATGGTCGTGGTATTACCGATATGCGGGCCTTAACATCAGAGATTGATTTGATTCCAAGAGTTCATGGTTCGGCGATGTTCACTAGAGGACAAACGCAGATGTGTACGATTACAACCCTAGCACCACTATCGGAAGCACAAAAGATAGATGGATTAGACCCATATGAGACATCAAAGCGATACATTCACCACTATAATTTCCCTTCATATTCAGTTGGAGAGACAAGACCATCAAGAGGACCTGGACGTCGTGAGATTGGTCATGGAGCATTAGCAGAGCGAGCATTGATTCCAGTATTACCAAGTACTGAGGAATTCCCATATGCCATAAGAACCGTGTCCGAAGCAGTAGAATCAAACGGTTCAACTTCACAAGCAAGTATCTGTGCATCTTCACTATCGTTGATGGCAGCAGGAGTTCCAATTAAGAAGGCGGTAGCTGGTATCTCAACGGGGCTAGTAACTGGTGATACAGATGATGATTATATTGTTCTTACTGACATTCAAGGACTAGAAGATTTCTTCGGTGATATGGACTTTAAGGTTGCTGGGACCAAAGATGGTATCACAGCTATCCAGATGGATATTAAAATCCATGGTTTAACTAGACCAATTGTTGAAGAAGCAATTGCTAAGACCAAAGCAGCAAGAGAAATTATCCTAAATGAATCGATGAATCCTTGTATTGCAAAGCCACGAAACGCGGTAGGAGAATACGCACCAAAGATTATCCAAATTATGATTGACCCTGCAAAAATTGGGGATGTTGTAGGTCAACGTGGCAAAACAATTAATGCGATTATTGATGAAACAGGGGTTAAAATTGACATTAATGATGAAGGTGCGGTATCTGTGTGCGGTACAGATAAAGAAGGTATGGATAAAGCACTGGAATACATTAAGACAATTACAACAGACTTTGAAGCAGGACAGATTTTCACTGGAAAAGTTGTTAGTATCAGAGATTTTGGAGCATTTATTGAATTTGCACCAGGCAAAGAAGGAATGGTACATATTTCTAAGCTTTCTCAAGAAAGAGTCAACAAGGTTGAGGATGTCTTGAAGCTAGAGCAGATTGTGACTGTGATTTGTCTTGGTAAAGATAAAATGGGTAGAATTAGCTTTAGTATGAAGGATGTTCCAACAGAAGCATAGGTTATAGTATTTAGCAAAGGGGGAGCGCATAGTCGTTCTTCCTTTTTTTAAGGAGATTCGGATGAGATATCATAATATAACGAAGGATGATATATTAAATGGTGATGGTCTGCGAGTGGTCTTGTGGACGGCAGGATGTACCCATGCTTGTAAGGGTTGCCAGAATCCACTAACCTGGGATCCTAAGGGGGGACTAGATTTTGATGAATTGAGTAAAAAAGAGATTTTTGAGCAATTAGAGTTATCATATGTTGATGGCATTACCTTAAGTGGGGGTGACCCCTTACACCCTAATAATATTACGGTAATAACGGCATTGGTTAAAGAGATTAGACTTAAGTATCCGAATAAGACTATTTGGTTATACACAGGCAATCTTTGGCGAGAAATTAAGGAGCAAGAGCTAGTTCGCTATGTGGATGTCATAGTTGATGGAAGATTCGAAGAGGATAAGATGGATAACAGTTTAAGGTGGAAGGGTAGTTATAACCAGCAGGTGATTGATGTCAAGGAGTCGCTACGAATAGGGAAGGTTGTTTTACATAGTGAAGATTAATCGTGAGAGGATAAAGAGATGAAAAGAATAGCGAAGTTTCATAAAGTTAGCTTAGAGCAGTTTAAGGCAGGGTGGAAGGATAGTTTTTCTGACAGCACCGAAGAAGAGATGATAACGATTTATGAGGGTATTAAGTTACCAAGAAGAGCAACCGCAGGAAGTGCGGGATATGATTTGTTTAGTCCGATAGCATTTACGCTCAAACCAGGTGAGACGATTAAAATACCAACTGGAATTAGAGTGGAAATGGAAGAGAATTGGGTGCTTAAAGTATATCCAAGAAGTGGTTTGGGTTTTAAATATCGCCTTCAAATGAATAATACGGTAGGAATTATCGACAGTGATTATTTCTATTCTGATAACGAAGGGCATATGTTCTCAAAAATAACTAATGATTCTAATGAAGAGAAGGTGATGTCGTTAGCAGCTGGTGAGGGTTTTGCGCAAGGGATTTTTGTTGAATATGGGATTACCGTTGATGATGATGCAACAGGCGTTAGAAATGGTGGCTTTGGTAGTACAACGAAGTGATGAAAGCATAAGACTTTGAACTAATTTAAAGTACCTAAAAGAAAAAAAGTACCCCCAAATGTTAGATAATAGATATCTAGCAGTTGGGGGTATTTCACTTTATAGGAAATTATGTTCTATAAAAATGAATTTTTATCAGCTTCAATTTACTAGAAACCAATCATTGATTAGATTTCATCTTCGCCGACAACTTCATCATACTCAGCTTTATCAAGGATTTCGTCAAAAGCATCAGCTGCCGCTTCGTATTCAGCATCGTCATCGATGTTGTCAAGATTAGGTGTGCCATCTACTTCTGTATAACGATATAGGAAAACTTCGCCATCTTTGTTGTCACCATCTTCATCTAATGGTAGTAGAGCGATGTATTCTTTGTCACCGACTGGATAGATAGAGATAACGGCACATTCTACTTCGCTATCGTCTTCCATGGTTAAAGTCACTGTGGTATCTTCAGGATTAATCCCAGTTTCGCAATCAGTGTTGCAGCAAGAGCAATCGCCACTGCAGTTTTCATCATGTTCATGTGTATGAGTCATATCTTATTCCTCTTTCTTTTCTTAAAATTTTCTTAGTAATTTATAGGGTGATGTTGGCTTTTATCCAATCATTAACCTAAGCCTACTTTACCAGAATAAGCAGGGAAAAGCAACGAAATATTAGCTTTTTGTGTTGACTGATAGAAACGACAGTTTTATACTATTAGATAGTGAATAGGTTGGAGGAGGAACGATAATGGATATCAAATTTATTGAAAGAAAACAACTGAAAGAGAAACCGAATTTTCAGAATCTTGGTTTTGGCAAATATACAACAGATTATATGTTTGAGATGGATTGGGATGAAGAGCGTGGTTGGCATGATGCGAAGATAACCCCATATGCACCGATTGCCATGGACCCTTCTTGTGTAGCGTTACATTACGCGCAAGAGACTTTTGAAGGTCTAAAGGCATATCGGACAGCGACTGGGGCAATCAAGCTCTTTAGACCAGAGATGAATGCACTTAGAATGATTAAATCAAATGAACGCTTATGTATGCCCGCATTTCCTGTTGAGATGTTTGTTGAAGCAGTAACCGAGCTTGTTAAAGTAGAAAAGGATTGGGTTCCTAGTGAGCCAGAGACATCGCTTTATATTCGTCCTTTTATGTTTGGCAATGAACATACCTTAGGTGTTCATCCAGCTAATACCTATAAGTTTATGATTATATGTTCACCATCAGGTGCTTATTATACAGAAGGGGTGAATCCTGTTAAGATTCTAGTTGAGGATGAATTAGTAAGAGCTGCTAAAGGTGGCACGGGTTTTGCTAAATGTGGTGGCAATTATGCTGGTTCGATTCTAGGGCAAAAGAAAGCGGCGGCTAAAGGTTGTGCTCAAGTATTATGGCTTGATGGTGTAGAACGCAAATACGTTGAAGAAGTAGGTACAATGAATATGATGTTCAAAATGGACGGTGAGATTTACACAGCACCGATTCAAGGAACTGTTCTACCAGGGGTGACGCGTGATTCGATTATACATATCCTAAAGGATTGGGGTATCAAGGTGAACGAGACAAGCGTTGCGATTGATGATTTAATGCAGGCGGGACATGATAATCGCTTAGAAGAAGCTTTTGGGACTGGAACGGCAGCGGTAATCTCACCAGTTGGTGAGTTGTTATATAAAGAAGATACTGTGACAATAAATGATTTCAAAACAGGTGAACTAACACAGAAGCTATATGACTACTTAACGGCTCTTCAATGGGGTGAAATAGAAGATAAGTATAACTGGATAGTCACCGTTTGCTAGGTGTAGCTGTCTTAAGCAATAGTTTTAATAATTGAAAGGCTGGTAAGATAGATTGAATGTTCAAGATAAGATGCCATTAGTTGCGGCACTAAAAGAATATAGTCAGAAAGAGCCAGCCTATTTCTGCATTCCTGGTCATCGTTTTGGACGTGGAGTTAGCAAGCAGTGGGTCTCAAATGGCGCGCACGAACTTCTACGTTTTGATTTAACCGAAGCGACAGGGTTAGATGATTTGCACCAACCTAATGGCGTTATCAAGGAAGCTCAAGAGTTGATGGCACAGCTTTTTCACGCACGAAAAAGCTTTTTTTTAGTAAATGGAACGACTTGTGGCAATGAAGCAATGATTATCAATAGCCTAAAGACCGGCGACAAAATTATCGTACCTAGAAATGTACATAAGTCAGTCCTTGCCGGTCTAATCTTAAGTGGTGCAGTACCGATTTTCATAACACCTGAATGGATACCAAAGTGGGGGATTTGGGGAGCATTATCGCCAGATAAGATAAGGGCGATGCTTTCGCAACAACCAGATATAAAGGCAGTCTTAACGGTCACTCCGTCATATTATGGAATTGTCGATAAGTTATCGCAGATAAGCCAGATTTGTCAAGAATTTGGATGCTTGTTATTGGTTGATGAGGCTCACGGGGCACATTTCTATTTTTCCGAAGCGCTACCAGAGGGAGCGCTTGCAAGTGGAGCTGATATGTGTGTTCAAAGCTTTCATAAAGTGACGGGGTCGCTAACCCAAAGTTCAGTGCTTCATGTTGCATCTAAGCAGATAGATGTTGGCTTTTTACAAAATAATTTGCAGATGCTTCAAAGTAGTAGTCCTTCGTATTTACTAATGGCATCACTTGATGCCGCACGATATGAGCTAGCGCAGCATGGTAACAAGATGAGTAGCGAAGCACTTTCGTTGGCAGAAGAAGCCAGAGTGGCAATTGCCAAGATAGAAGGGATTCGCTGCCTTGGTAGGGAAGTGGTCGGACATTACGAAGTTGCTGATATGGATATGACGAAATTAGTTGTTAGTGCGACTGATATTGGAATTAGTGGCTTTGAACTTAAAGCAATGTTGATGCGTGAATATGGGGTAGAGCTGGAATTAGCGGACCATAATAACGTATTGTTGGTATTAACATTTGCGAATACAAAAGACGAAGTCAGACGCCTTGTCAAGGCACTTACTAAGATAGCCCAAAGTAGCGATAAAGTCAAAGGAACTATAGATGATGATAAGGCCATAATGCCACCACTACCGGTAATGAAGTTGACTCCTAGGGATGCACACTTTAGTAAGAAGAAGGTGATACGCTGGGCAGATGCCTATGGTGAAGTGGCGGCGGAAGCAATTATTCCCTACCCACCTGGAATTCCCATTGTGTATAAGGGTGAACTGATTAGCCAAGAGATATGGAACTATGTCAATGAGTTTAAGTTAGTCGGCTGTCACTTTCATGGAGTTGCTGATGAGACATTAGAGACCTTTGCGGTCATCGATAGCACGATAAATTAAAATGTTGGGAGGTAACAAGATGAAGTTAATATCATGGAATGTAAATGGAATTAGGGCTTGTGTCAAAAAAGGCTTTGTTGATTTTTTTGATGAGATGGATGCTGATGTTTTCTGTATCCAAGAGAGTAAGTTACAAGTTGGGCAGATTGATTTGGAACTTAAAGGATATCATCAATACTGGAACTATGCAGTGAAGAAGGGGTATTCGGGAACGGCTATTTTCACTAAGCAAGAGCCATTAAGCGTCAGCTATGGAATCGGTATAGAAGAACATGACCAAGAAGGTCGCGTAATTACACTAGAATATCCTAATTACTATATTGTGACAGTCTATACGCCTAATTCTAAAAGTGAACTCGAAAGACTTGATTATCGGATGACATGGGAGGATGATTTCCTTAAATATCTTTGTGATCTAGAAACAAGTAAGCCAGTGATTTTTTGTGGTGACTTAAATGTGGCACACCAGGAGATAGATTTGAAAAATCCAAAGACTAATCGTAAGAATGCTGGCTTTACTAATGAAGAGCGAAGCAAGTTCGATAATGTTGTAGCTGCTGGTTTTGTAGATACTTTCCGTTATTTCTATCCTGAGCAGGAACAGATTTACTCATGGTGGTCATATCGCTTTAAAGCTCGAGAGAATAACTCTGGCTGGCGGATTGATTATTTCTGTGTATCAAAGTCCTTAGCGAATAAGTTGGTAGATGCTAAGATACATACCAAGGTTATGGGTTCTGACCACTGTCCCGTAGAACTTGACATCAATTTGGCTTAACGAAAGGGTAACATCCGAGAGTTACTATGAGTATTAGAGGAAGTAGGGCTAGCAGAAATGATAAAAGCAATGGAACATTTTAAAACAATTACTAAGCACAAAATATTGGTTATGCGTTATTGTTCTAGAATTGGCTTATACAAGCAAGGTTTGTTACATGATTTATCAAAATATTCGTGGTCAGAATTTAGAGTCGGATGCAAATATTATCAAGGGACGAGTAGCCCGAACAATGCTGAGCGTAAAGCAATGGGGATGTCGACATCATGGCTACATCATAAAGGTCGCAATAAGCATCATCATGAATATTGGATAGACTATGATAATAATAGCGGGATGGTTATTGGAGGCGTTGAGATGCCAAGAAAATATGTTGCAGAGATGATTATGGACCGTATCTGTGCTTGTAAAGTCTACGCAGGTACGACATACACTGATGAATCACCACTGATATATTATATGAAGAGCAAGGGTAAGGATTGGTTTATTCACCCCGAGACTAAAGCGCAGATGGATTGTTTGCTGACGATGCTAGCAAGAGATGGTGAAGAGCAGACTTTACAATATATTAAAAGTGAGTTCTTAAATGGGGCACTATTGCCACAAGATGAGATGAAACAGGATGGTTAACACAATTGATAATATTATAGAAATAAGTTAAATAATCAATGATGATACTATTGAGGAGAAGATAGAATGCAATTTTCAGAAAGAATGGAATATTTCGGTGAAAGTATTTTTACGAGATTAAGAAATCTAAGACAAGAGCGGGAAAGTAAGGGCGAAGTGGTTATCGACTTGAGTATTGGAACACCTAATATTCCGCCGGCGAATCATATTATCGCGGCTTTAGTTGAAGCGATTCAGGATAAGGATAATTATATATATGCTATCTCGGATTTGCCACAATTGCATGATGCGGTTGCGATGTGGTACCAGAAGCGTTATAACGTTACCATCAAGGCGGAGGAAGAAGTGGTTTCACTTTTGGGTTCGCAAGAAGGTTTAGCGCATATTGCTATGACGATTGTCGACCCTGGTGATGTCGTTTTAGTCCCTAATCCGTGTTATCCAATCTTTGCTGATGGGCCAGTATTAGCTGGTGCAAAGCTTGCATATATGCCGCTTCGTAAGGAAAATGATTATATCATTGATTTTGCCGAGATTGATGAAGACATTGCCGAGGCTGCTAAGTTGATGATAGTTTCTTATCCTAACAATCCAACGACGGCGGTAGCACCAGATTCGTTTTATGAAGAATTAATTGCTTTTGCTAAGAAGTATGACATTATCGTGATTCATGATAACGCTTATAGTGAACTTATCTTTACTGCCGACAATCAAGGCAAAAGCTTTCTTTCGTATCAAGGGGCAAAGGAAGTGGGAGTGGAATTTAATTCACTTTCTAAGACATATGGATTAGCGGGCGGGCGGATTGGCTTTTGCATCGGTAACAGTGAAATAGTAGCGATGCTGACCAAATTAAAATCAAACATGGATTACGGAATGTTTATCCCCTTGCAAAAGGCAGCAATTGCTGCGATTACAGGTAATCAAGAATGTGTTAAAGCGACTAGAGAAGCTTACCGAAGACGTCGTGATTGCTTTGTTACAGAATTTGCAAAATTGGGTTGGAAGATAGAAGGCTGTGAAGCAACAATGTTTATTTGGGCGAAGATTCCAGATAACTTTGCAACTTCCGCTGACTTTGTGGAAGCGATGATTACCAAAGCAGGTGTAGTGATAACACCAGGTAGTGCTTTTGGTGATTTGGGTGAGGGTTATGTTAGAGTTGCCCTTGTTCAAGATGAAGAAATAATTAGAGCGGCGGCTCGACAAGTTGGCTGTAGTGGCATCTTAGACTAAGGAACAAATCTCGCAGATTAATTGAATTCGGTAACATTCTTACGATACCAAAGGGGCATCATCGTTCGTTGACGGTGATGGCTCTTTCGCGCTTCAATGGTCACTGAATGGAAGAATCCTTTCCAAAGGTCGATGAATTCATCAGCTTGACTCTTTGATTGTAAAAAGGTATCGAATTCTTCTTGGTTAAGTGGTGTTAAATAAAATGACTCATCGGCGGGGTGAACAATAGCAATGGTGCGAAGGTCATCAATTATAATCCAATTCTCAGAGGGCATCCGGTCTGCGAAATGAGGTGCAATCAAAGTTAAGACATTGCACTTAGGCTCAATATGAGTAATTAAAGGGTTATCACCAAGAGCAAAGAAGCGAATGAACTCACGGAAGAAGTGCGCCTCATTGCTAACTTTGCGGTTGAGTTCAAAGATAGCTAAAACAGCAGGCTCTTGGAGCATCTTCAAGACATCTTGACCATAATGAAAACCTAATACTAGGAAACGATAAATACAATCCAATTTATTCTCCTTAAAAGACATTGCGGCGGAGAAAATTGCTTGATAAGCGGCAAAGGAAATCTTTCGTTGAATAGCTTGAACTATTTTGGCGACTTTTTCAGAATCGGCATCAATATGAACATAATCACAAAAAAGTTCAGTTTGAGTAATAGGTTCAATCTCAAGGCGAATGTTATTATGACCGAGACGAGCGCTCCAAGCATCATAGATGCAAGTCATCATGGCTTCGAAATTGTCACAACAAGTGAAAATTGTCATTTCAAATCAAGCTCCCTTCACTAAGCTAATAAGATATGGGACTATGCCAACATAATCTTGTTGTTATTTTCAATAATAGGTGGAGTGACCATCTTTGGGTCATCGAATAATGAAAGCTGTTGATAGGTTTGAGGATGTTCGATGCTCCAATTTTGTTTGCTGTCTTCACCGATTAACTGGCGGGTGATAAAGTTCTCTTCAATCCGCATCTGATACATCTGTCGACCTTGGCAGGTTATGAAGTATTTGGCTCGTTTTAAGACTACGCCCATCTTTTTAAGGTGTGGAAAATCCAAATGGCTATAACGTCGGGCATTAACGATTCGCATGGCGGACTTAGGTCCAAGCCCAGGCACTCGCAGGAGGGTATCATAGCTAGCAGTATTGACTTCAATGGGGAAGTTCTCAAGGTGTTGCAACGCCCAGTCGCATTTAGGGTCTAATAGGATATTAAAGTTAGGTTTCTTGGTACTGAGTAATTCTTCGGCCTGAAAGCCATAATAGCGAAGTAACCAATCAGCTTGGTAGAGACGATGTTCGCGAAGCATCGGAACGGCGGTATCAAGAGCTGGCAAAGCAGCATCTTCATTAAGGGGAATATACGCAGAGAAAAAGACGCGTTTTAAGTCATATTGCTGGTATAGTTTCTGCGTAGTAGTAATTAATTGTAAATCATTCTCAGGTGTAGCACCAATAATCATCTGGGTACTTTGACCAGCTGGAATAAAGGTAGCATTATCAGTTAGCGTGGTTTTAGTTAAAGCAGGTGAAAGACGCTCTGTTTGTTCTAGACGTTCGTGGTTGAAGATGCTACGGGGTAAATAGCGATTGCCATTGCTTCGCTCCATCGCCGCAGACTTACCAATTGAAAGACGGTAATCAGATATTCGATTGGCAATTTTATTCATTGGCTTGAAGATAGTTTCGTGTGACTTATGAGGGGCTAATTTCTTTAAACTATCTTCGGTTGGAAGCTCAAGATTAACACTCATGCGGTCGACTAAGAAGCCTAATCGTTCAATTAGTTCCGTAGGGGCACCCGGGATGGCTTTGACATGGATGTAGCCATTGAAGTGATATTGATTACGAAGCATGTAGATAGCTTGATAAATCTGCTCCATGGTATGTTCTGGGGACTTGTATACACCAGAGCTTAGAAACAATCCTTCAATGTAGTTGCGACGGTAGAATTCAATCACCAATCGACAGAGCTCTTCAGGGGTGAAGGTCGTTCGGGGTCGGTCATTGGATAAGCGGTTGATACAATACTTACAATCGAAGACACACTCATTACTAAAGAGAACCTTCAAAAGTGAGATACAACGGCCGTCAGCACTGAAGCTATGACAAATACCAGCCGAGACGGCATTGCCAAGCTTACCCTTTTCACCATGTCGGCTGGAACCACTAGAAGTACAAGCGACATCGTATTTGGCGGCATCAGATAGGATATTTAATTTGTCGTTAAGGCTCTGGTTGCTATTAGTCATAGTGTTGGCTCCTTGGTAAGAACGTTTGTTCTGAAAAAATTATAACACGGTGACAGAGTGATTGCAAGCAAAAAAGAACAAATGTTCTCGAAGTGGTCTTGCATAATACAATTTATGTCCTTTAATGAAGTAAAGACTAATCATAAAGAGCTAGTAGCTTAATCACGAAAGTATGAGTTTTGTACTTTTAAAATTTATACGCATATGCTATACTGTTTCTAGAAATTAACATCAGGAGGGAATACAGATGGAACATATCAAAACTTTAAATACAAAAGGACTACAAAGTACAGTTAAAAAGGGCGGATGTGGTGAGTGCCAGACATCTTGTCAATCAGCTTGTAAGACATCTTGTACAGTAGGTAACCAAAGTTGCGAAAGCAAGAAATAATTAGCTGTTATAGGAGCTATTATCAAGCAGTGGTATAAAGCCGCTGCTTGTTTGTCGCGTTATAAGGAGAGAACAGTGATTCATCAATACAAAAATAATGGCTATAATATGGTGTTAGATATCAACAGCGGTTCAATTCATGTAGTGGATGAATTAGTCTATTCTATTATTGAGTTGAAATGCAAAGGGTTATCTGACGAAACAATAAGCAAACGACTTATTGACAACTATGCCGAGGTCGATATCGAAGCGGCTCTTTTGGAATGTCATGAATTAGTTGAAGCGGGAATGCTTTTTACTGAGGATATTTACAAAGATGCAATTGATTTATTTAAGGAACGCCAAACGATAATTAAAGCACTTTGTTTACATGTGGCACATGATTGTAATTTGGCTTGTCGCTATTGCTTTGCCGAAGAAGGAGAATATCATGGCAGTAGAGAATTAATGTCCTTTGAAGTAGGTAAGAAAGCTCTTGATTTCTTGATTGCTGCTTCTGGTAATCGCATTAATTTGGAGGTTGACTTCTTTGGTGGTGAGCCGTTGATGAATTGGCAAGTAGTCAAAGACTTAGTAGCTTATGGACGAACCCAAGAAACACTGTATAATAAGAAGTTTCGCTTTACCTTGACAACTAATGGTGTTTTGCTAAATGATGAAGTAATGGAATTTGCTAATAAGCAGATGGATAATGTTGTGTTAAGTATCGATGGTCGTCAGGCGGTAAATGATTATATGCGACCATTTAGAAATGGCAAAGGCAGTTACGAACTAATTGTTCCCAAATTCCAGCAGTTTGCGGATAGTAGAGGACAAGAGCGGTATTATGTGCGTGGAACTTTTACAAGAAACAATTTAGATTTTGCCAAAGATGTTTTACATTTAGCGGATTTGGGTTTTAAGCAGATATCAGTAGAGCCAGTAGTGGCACCAAATGAGGCGGAGTATGCTATCCGTGAAGTGGATTTGCCCCAGATATTTGCCGAGTATGATACCTTAGCTAAGGCAATTATTGAAAGAGAAAAAGCGGGAAATGGTTTTAATTTCTTTCATTTTATGATAGATTTGACGGGAGGACCTTGTGTTCACAAACGTTTATCAGGTTGTGGAACAGGAACGGAGTATCTAGCTATTACTCCTAAAGGGGATTTATACCCTTGTCATCAATTTGTAGGAACAGATGAATTTTGCCTAGGCGATGTAGATAGCGGAATCATCAAGTCACAGATTTGTGAAGATTTTAAAGGTTGTAACGTCTATGCCAAAGAGAAATGTCGAGAGTGTTTTGCTAGATTTTATTGCAGTGGTGGGTGTGCGGCGAACTCTTACAATTTTACTGGTGATATTAATGATGTTCATGAGATTAGTTGTGCACTACAAAGAAAACGTGTCGAATGTGCATTGATGATAAAGGCTGCACTAGCCTAAAAAGAGAAAGGTGAGAAAGACAATGAATAAAACAATGAGTAAAAACAAAAGCGCTATTGTACTAGTCTTAACCGTAATGTTGATAGGAGTGATGATTTTCACGTCAGCAGTTGGTTGGGGTGCAACTGGAAGTGGTGCTGCCAAGAACATTAAGCTAGGTCTTGACTTGGCTGGTGGCGTTAGTATTACATATCAATCAGTTGAAGAGAATCCAACAGCCGAAGCAATGTCAGATACAATCTATAAGCTTCAACAACGTGTCGCGCAATACAGCGAAGAAGCTGTTGTCTATCAAGAAGGACACAATCGAATTAACATTGAGATTCCTGGTGTTAGCAATGCCGATGAAATCTTAACCGAGCTTGGTAAGCCTGGTTCACTACAGTTCCAAGATAGTGCGGGAAATATTGTTTTGGATGGTACTGATGTAGCAACAGCCACTGGTGGCGCCGTACAAGACCAAAATGGGGGAAGACAATATGTCGTATCACTAGAATTAACTGCTGAAGGAACAACGAAATTCGCTGAGGCGACAAAGGCTAACCTAGGGCAACAAATCGCAATCGTGTATGATAATAGAGTAATTAGTTCGCCAACAGTTCAAAGTGAAATTACTGGCGGACAAGCTGAGATTACGGGGATGGCGAGCGTTGAAGAAGCCCAAGAGTTAGCAGCGACGATTAGAATTGGTTCACTTTCATTAGAACTTGAAGAAGTTCGTTCTAATGTAGTTGGCGCTCAATTAGGTCAAGAAGCAATTAGAACTAGTCTAATTGCAGGTGGTTTGGGAGTTATTTTCATTATTATCTTTATGCTGATAATATATGGGATACCAGGGATTGTAGCGGTTATGACGTTGCTTCTTTATACAAGTTTACAATTAGTCACATTGAATGCTTTTGACTTAACAGTAACGCTGCCAGGTATTGCGGGTATTGTTCTTTCAATTGGTATGGCGGTTGATGCAAGTGTAATTATCTATTCTAGAATTCGTGAAGAAGTAGCTGCTGGTAATAGTGTCAAAATGGCGATTAATAGTGGTTTCGATAAAGCCTTAACAGCTATCATAGATGGTAATGTTAGTACTTTGATTGCCGCTGCAGTTTTGTGGATTTTGGGTAGTGGTCCAGTTAAAGGATTTGCAATGACATTGACGCTTGGTATCGTTTTATCAGTATTTTCAGAGGTTATTATTTCAAGAATATTGATTAATGCTTTTTATGGTGTGGGATTAAAAGACCGGAAGTTCTTTGGCAAGCAAAAAGAACATAAGGACATTGACTTCTATGGCAAACGAAAAATATTTTTCACTATTGCTATTGTCTTGGCATTAGTAGGACCAGTAAGTATGGCGGCAAACGCAGCAATGGGTAATGCTCCGCTTAACTTTAGTTTGGAATTTATGGGTGGAACATCAACGACAGTAAATTTCAATGAAGATATGACGATTGAAGAAATAGATGAAAAAGTCAAACCAGTAATTGTAGATATTACAGGAGATGCCAATATTAACACCCAGAAAGTTCTTGGTGGTAACCAAGTTATCATTAAGACCAGATCGCTAGACCAAGAAGAACGTGAAGCGTTTGTGACAGCGATGAAGGATACCTTCCAAGTTGACGAAACAGAAATTTCAGCAGAGAGTATTTCCTCAACGGTAAGTAACGAGATGCGACGAGATGCTATTTTAGCTGTTATTGTAGCAACGATAGCGATGCTTATATATATTTGGTTTAGATTTAAAGATATTCGTTTTGCGACCAGTGGTGTTATAGCGCTAATATTCGATATTATGATGGTATTGGCAACTTATGCAGCAGTGAGGGTATCGGTTGGTGCTACATTTATCGCATGTATGTTGACTATATTGGGATATTCAATCAATGCAACAATTGTTATCTTTGATAGAATCCGTGAGAATCGCCCTAAAATGAGTAAAGCGACGATTCCAGAATTAGTTAATGCAAGTATTACGCAGACGCTAACAAGAAGTATTTACACGAACTTGACATCTTTTGCGACAGTGGCAATATTGTTTGTCATTGGAGTGCCAGCGATTAGAGAATTCGCATTGCCTATTATGGTAGGTATTGCCTTTGGTACATTTTCTTCTGTTTGTATTACCGGTCCATTGTGGTGTGTGATGAAAGCAAAACAAGCGAAGAGTACAAAATAAAAATATTTTGAGAGGGCAGGCTTAATTTTAAGTCTGCCTTTTGACACCCCAACATTAAAAGGACGCAACATCCTTATTTTCACTATTTAAGGAGTATTATGAAGAAATGGGTACTAGCTACTAAACAGACGGATTTTAATAAAATAGCCAAAGAATTTAAAATAGATCCAGTAACAGCAGCGCTTATTGGCAATCGAGGTATTGAAGGAACAGGAAATATATCCCAATACTTATATGGTGATTTAGCGGAGCTACATGATCCGGCAATGATGAAAGATTGTGCAAAGGCAATCGAATTATTAGCAGATGCCATTATGCAAAACAAACGAATGAGAATCATTGGTGATTATGATATTGATGGAGTTATGTCAACATATATCTTGCAACGTGGGTTACGAAGAGTTGGTGCTACAGTTGATGCGGCTATTCCGCATCGGATTATTGATGGGTATGGGATTAATGTCGAATTAATAGAGGCGGCGGCCAATGATGGTATTGAAGTTATTATCACCTGTGATAATGGTATTGCTGCCAAAGAACAGATTAAGGTTGCTAAAGCAAAAGGTATGACCGTAATTGTAACTGATCATCACGAAGTTCCTTATCACGAAGAAGCAGGTCTTCGCCAAGAAATACTTCCCCCAGCTGATGCAATTATTAACCCAAAGCAAAAGGATTGTAACTATCCCTTTAAGCACCTTTGTGGGGCAGCAGTAGCCTACAAGTTAATAATAGAGATGTATCGATATTATCGGTGCCCAGTAGATGAGCATGAAGAGTTTCTTGAATATGTAGCGATAGCAACTATTGGCGATGTTATGGATTTGGTTAATGAGAATCGGATTTTGGTTAAAGAAGGGCTTAAACGGCTACAACACACCAAGAACTTAGGTCTTCGTGAGCTTATTAAGGTCAATGACTTAAAGCCAGATAGTCTCTCGACCTATCATATTGGTTTTGTCTTAGGTCCATGCTTAAACGCTAGTGGTAGATTAGATGCCGCGATACGAGCGTTAGAACTACTAAATACCACCGATGAACTAAGTGCCGCGAAGATAGCTGGTGATCTTAAGAATCTCAATGATAGTCGTAAGGAAATGACTATCAAAGGAGTGGCCGAAGCCATTGAAGCGGTCGAAGGCACTTCCCTAAGCGAAGATAGAGTGTTAGTAGTATACCTACCTGATTGTCATGAAAGTCTGGCCGGGATTATTGCTGGACGATTGCGCGAACGCTATTATAAGCCAACGCTTATCTTAACTAACAGTGAGGATGGTGTGAAAGGCTCTGGTCGTTCGATTGAACATTACTCGATGTATGATGAACTAGTGAAGTGCCAAGAATTCCTTGCGAAATTTGGTGGTCATCCGATGGCGGCGGGATTTTCTTTGAAAAATAGTCATGAGGTATCACAATTTCGTGAGCGAATTAATCAATTGTGCACTTTAAGTCCTGCGGATTTGGAAGAAAAGATAGTTATTGATGTGGCAATGCCACTATCCTATATTAAGCCTGCATTGATTAACGAGTTAGAGTTATTGCAACCATTTGGTAAGGGGAATAACAAGCCTGTTTTTGCACAAAAAAACATCGTCATCAGTGATTTTAGAGTTTTTGGGAAAAACAAAAATGTTGTTAAGATGAAAGCAAAAGATGAGAATGGTTTTGTTATTGATGCTATTTATTTTGGTGAAGATGAAGAATTACTAACATATTTGGAACAAGGTAAAGTGTTATCCATCACCTATTATCCAGCGATTAATAGCTATATGGGGCGAGAAAGTTTGCAAATAATCATTTCGCATTATAAAGTCTGAGAAGTTTTCTCATCAATGCGGCTTAATCACTTTTTAATCCTAAGGCAAGTTGCCTAAAGATGTGAAAAATGATATACTAAAATGTACGAGTTAATGATATAGACGATGTTTTACGTGTTAAGAGATGGAGGAACAAATAGTGAAGAAATTGGAAGAGTATATAAGAAGTATACCGGACTTTCCGGAGGAAGGAATTATTTTTCGTGATATCACAACTGTTTTACAAGATGCCGATGGTCTAAAGCTAGCAATCGATTCAATGCAAGATTGCATTGGCGACATCGACTTTGATGTGATAGTCGGAGCAGAATCCCGAGGCTTTATTTTTGGTGTGCCAATTGCTTACAATTTACACAAGCCATTTGTTCCAGTTCGCAAGAAGGGCAAATTACCAGCAGCGACTGTTTCGCGAGAATATGCTCTAGAGTATGGGACTGCTGTTATAGAGATGCACAAGGATTCAATTAAGCCAGGTCAAAAGGTCGTTTTAATCGACGATTTGATTGCAACTGGTGGAACCATTGAAGCCAGTATTAAGTTAATTGAAGAGCTCGGCGGTGAAGTAGTTAAGGTAGTATTCCTACTAGAGCTTAAGGGATTAAAAGGTAGAGACCTATTGAAAGGTTATGATGTATCGGCGGTTTTAAGCTACGAAGGCAAATAACTAATTAGCATAAGGAGGATGGATATGAGTGTAGAGCAAGGAATCTCACCGGCGGAGCGACTTAAACAAGTCAAGGATGTTGAGAAAAGTGTGAAATCGATGGAAGATTTTACAAGCCCTTCAAAATTGTATGAAGAGCTTATTTCAAGCGTACATAAGTATCATCCTTCGGGTAGTGTTACCGAGATTGAAGAGGCCTATCAGATTGCCTTAGCGGCGCATGAAGGTCAAAAGCGCAAGAACGGTGAGCCGTATATTATTCATCCGCTTTGTGTAGCAATTATTCTTGCTGATTTAGAGATGGATAAAGAGACTATTGTTGCAGGGCTTTTGCACGATGTTATTGAAGATACCGTTATGTCGATGGAAGAGTTAGAGGAGCGTTTCGGCTCAGAAGTGGCCTTGTTAGTTGATGGTGTAACAAAGCTTGGTCAACTTAATTACTCAACAGATAAGTTAGAGGTACAAGCAGAGAACCTTCGGAAGATGTTTCTAGCGATGGCTAAGGATATTCGGGTTATCTTGATTAAGTTGGCTGACCGTTTGCACAATATGCGAACCTTGAAATATATGTCCGCCGAAAAGCAACAAGAAAAGGCGAAGGAGACCATGGATATCTACGCACCGATTGCGCAACGTCTGGGTATTTCTAAAGTCAAAATAGAATTAGATGATTTATCGTTAAAATATCTACATCCCGAAGTATATTATGATTTAGTTGAGAAAATTGCAGTTAAGAAAAGTGAACGTGAGGACTATGTTCGAGAGATTGTCGAAGAAGTTAAAGAGCATGTTATGGATGCTAATATTGACGCACAAGTTGATGGTCGCGTAAAACATTTTTTTAGTATTTATAAGAAGATGATTAACCAAGATAAGACGATTGAACAAATTTATGACTTGTTCGCAGTGCGGATTTTGGTTGATAGTGTCAAAGATTGTTATGCAGCACTGGGAATCATCCATGAGATGTATACGCCGATACCAGGACGCTTTAAAGATTATATTGCGATGCCGAAGCCTAATATGTATCAGTCGCTTCATACGACCTTAATCGGTCCGGCGGGGCAGCCATTCGAGATTCAGATTAGAACCTTCGAGATGCATAAAACTGCCGAATACGGTATTGCGGCGCACTGGAAATACAAAGAATCAGCGAATGGCAAGTTAACCATCGAACAAAGAGAAGAAGAGAAGTTAAGCTGGTTGCGTGAAGTCTTAGAGTGGCAGAAGGATATGTCAGATAACAAGGAATTCTTAAGTCTCTTAAAGAGTGACTTTGACTTGTTCAATGATAGTGTCTATTGTTTTAGTCCGGCGGGTGATGTTAAGACTTTGTCAAGAGGTTCAACGCCAATTGATTTTGCTTATAGTATTCATACAGCAGTCGGCAACAAGATGGTTGGTGCACGTGTTAATGACAAATTAGTACCATTTGATTATGTGATTCATAATGGAGACCGAATTAAGATTCTAACTTCTCAGAATTCGCAAGGACCAAGTCGTGACTGGCTTAAGATTGTTAAAAGTACCCAAGCGAAAAATAAGATTGGCCAATGGTTTAAGCAAGAATTAAAAGAAGACAATATTACTAAAGGTAAGGAAATGCTAGCGCATTATGCCAAAGAAAAGGGCAAAGTCATCGGCGAACTAACGAAGTCGAGATATCAAGAAGCGGTTATGCATAAATACGGATTCCGTGATTGGGAATCAGTACTAGCAGCTCTTGGCCATGGTGGGCTAAAAGAAGGACAGATACTAAATAAGTTAGTTGAAGTTTACGAGAAAGAGCATAAGAGCAAGATTACCGATGCGGCAGTCCTAAAAGATGCCGCGGAGAATAAAGAAAAGCTTCATGTAGTTAAATCTTCGGGTGGAATTGTCGTTAAAGGTAGTACTGATGTTGCAGTTCGCTTCGCTAAATGCTGTAGTCCGATTCCGGGCGATGAGATAGTTGGCTTCGTAACCCGTGGACGCGGTGTTACGATTCACCGAACTGATTGTGTTAATATCATCAATATGAATGCCGAAGACCAAGTTCGCATGATTGAAGCAGAGTGGCAAGGCATGGAGATAGTCAACCAGTTGTTTACCGCTGAGATTAATCTGTATGCTAAGAACCGTACGGGCTTGATGGTTGATATATCACAGATATTTGCTGAACAAAAGATTGATATTTCAGCGATTAATGTTCGTACCAGTAAGAAGGGAACAGCGACAATATCGGTTACCTTTGACGTTCATAGTGGTGAAGAGCTTAATCGTATTATCGCGAAGCTACGACAAATCGAAAGCGTTATGGATATTGAAAGAACAACGGGATAACTTACTAAAAGGAGCCTGATTATGAAGAATATTATATTAGAAACTGTAGCAGTTGGCATGATAGAAACTAACTGTATGCTAATTATTAACAAGACTACTAAGGAAGCGCTTATAGTTGACCCAGGCGATTCGGCAGATGAGATTGCCCAAGCGGTAACAAAGGCGGATAGTCGACCAGTTGCAATATTATTAACCCATGGTCATTATGATCATACATTGGCAGTTGATGATATTCGTACCTTGTATGATATTCCGGCATATGCTTATGAAGATGAGGCTGAATTATTAGCTGATAGTGTCCTTAATCATTCAGCTAAATATGGTCGTGCACACACTGTAAAGCCAGAGTATCTCTTGACCGATGGCGAAGAACTTAACTTAGCAGGGATGCATATTATTGTCATGCATACGCCAGGACATACCAAAGGGTGTTGCTGTTATTATCTCCCTGAGGAAGAGACTTTGATTAGTGGTGACACTCTATTTTACGGGACGGTTGGACGCACTGACCTAGAGACATCTAACAATGCTGATATGCAAAAAAGTATCAAAGACTTATTAAGCAAGCTTCCAGAGGAAGTGAAGGTCTATCCGGGGCATGGTCGCTCGACAACAATTGGCTACGAAAAGAGGTATAATCCCTTTGCGTGAAATAGGGATAGTATTTAACAAGAAGGATTTTGAATATGATATGTATTCGTTAGTCCGTGCCTTTTACCCTGAGTCAGTGATACAGATGTATTACCAAGGAGAAGTACCATCCACGCAATTTGAGCTTTTTGTTAAGCTAGCTTATACAACCAATCAAATCTCACTGAATATTTTTAATAAAAACAAAGAAGTGTTTGACGAGACGATTAGGCTAGATTATTATGCAGATAGAAGAGATACTAAGAACCAATTGAAACGTTTATTATATCGGGCGTTATCAGGTTTTACGAAAAAGGTACTACCGTGGGGGACACTAACAGGAATTCGTCCAACTAAATTGCCGATGCGACTTTTAGCGGAAGGGATGAGTAATCCGGAAATAGCTGAGTATATGCGAACGACATATTACAGCAGTAATGAGAAGACGGCACTGGCAATTGCAATTGTCAATCAAGAAGCAGCCTTGTTAGAAACCTTTGATTACCAAAGTGGTTATAGCCTTTATATAGGGATTCCTTTTTGTCCTAGTATTTGCCTTTATTGTTCCTTTGGCTCACATCCAATTGCGCAATATCAAGATATCGTGGCGAGATATTTAGCAGCGTTATTTAAGGAGTTAAGCTTTGTTAGTAAGACCTTTGCTAACAAGCGTTTAGATACTATTTATATTGGTGGCGGAACGCCAACGACATTAACAGCGCCCCAGCTACACAGCCTGTTGAGTCATGTGTGCCAGCATTTTGATATAAGTCAGGTGAGAGAATTTACTGTCGAGGCTGGACGTCCGGACAGTATTACAGAAGCGAAATTACAAGTATTGGCTGATTTTCCAGTAACCAGAATTTCAATTAATCCGCAGACGATGAACCAAGCAACTTTAGATATCGTAGGACGTAAGCATACTGTTGCCGAAGTCGAAGACACCTTTAAGCTAGCTAGAAGACTGGGCTTTGATAATATTAATATGGATTTAATCGTTGGCTTGCCAGGTGAGGATGATAAGCTAGTTGCTAATACTTTAACGGCAATCAATGAGCTAGTACCTGATAGCTTGACCATTCATTCATTGGCACTAAAGAGAGCGACGCAGCTTACTTTATTCAAAAATGAATATCAAAGCATTTCTTTTGAAAATAGTCAAGAAATTATGGATATGGCAGCTAAGAGTGCCATCAATATGCAGATGCGCCCTTATTATTTATATCGCCAGAAAAATATTGCTGGCAATTTCGAGAATGTAGGATATGCTAAGTCAGATAAAATGGGGTTATATAACATTTTGATTATGGAAGAAAAGCAGACCATTATGGCAGTAGGAGCGGGTGCGGCAACGAAGTTAGTTTTTGATAACGCAAAGCGAATTGAACGGATTGAAAGCGTCAAAGATGTACGTACTTACATTGAACGTGTTGACGAGATGATAGAGCGAAAAAGAATGGGAATAGAAAAATGGCTGAAATAAATAGCAAGGTTGACCAACAATACATCAACAAGCAACATTTATTAAGATATACTTTGGATGACCAGGTTCTTCATGCTTTATTGGTCAGCAATCTTTGTCATAATGTCGGCGAAGAACTAGGACTTGATAAAGAGGTCTGTCAAGTGTTGTTTGATGCTGGCTTAGTTCATGATATTGGCAAGGAGAAATTAGCGACATATATTTATGAAGAGAATAATCCCTTGATTGTAGAAGAGATGAAGTATGTCCGCATGCATTCGCAGATTGGCTATGAAATCCTCAAAGAACGTGGCTATTCACAGTTTATTCTCCAGTGTGTTAAGCATCACCATGAAAATGTCGATGGTAGTGGTTATCCCGATAACTTACGGGGTGAAGAGATTCCATTAGGTGCGAGAATAATCCGTGTTTGTGATGTTTTCGCGGCATTGATATCAGACCGCCCATATCGTAAATCATTTGATGAAGAGGCGGCAATAGAATTAATGATTGAAGAGATTAAGAATTTTGACATAGAGGTGTTTTTAGCATTTCAACGAGTGGTTCATGAAGGTAGTTATAAGAAGTTAGCATTTTGAATATAAGGGAGAAGCGAAATGGCACTAAAGAAAAAGCCTGTAACGGGAATGAAAGATATGTTACCAGCAGAAGTACGTTTGCGAGATTATGTGATTACACTAATCAATGAGACCTACAGCCGATTTGGGTTTTCACGGATTGAGACGCCTTGTGTTGAAGTGATTGGCAATTTATTGAGCAAGCAAGGCGGTGACAATGAAAAGTTGATTTTCAAGATTTTAAAAAGAGGTGAGAAGCTAAAGCTTGACCAAGCTAAGAACGAAGGTGATTTAGTAGATAGCGGTCTGCGCTATGATTTAACGGTACCATTAGCGCGCTTTTATGCTAATAATGTCAGTGAGTTATCAGCAGTGTTTAAAGCCCTCCAAATCGGCAATGTCTGGCGAGCAGATCGACCACAACGCGGACGTTATCGTCAATTTACGCAATGTGATATAGATATCTTGGGTGAGGCAACGAATATCGCCGAGACCGAATTAATCTTAGCAACGACAACCTTACTTGGCAAATTAGATTTCAAGAATTTCACAGTTCGTATTAATGACCGCAAGATTTTAAAGGCGATGGCAACTTATAGCGGCTTTAAGCCCGAAGCGTTTGATACCGTCTTCATTATTCTTGATAAGATGGATAAGATTGGTCTAGAAGGTGTTGAAGGAGAGCTTATTGCCGAAGGATTTAGTAAAGATAGTGTTGCAAAGTACTTAAATCTTTTTAAAGAAATAACGAGCGATGTAGCAGGTGTGCGATATTGTCGTGACAAATTAAGTGAAGTATTAGATGTTAAGACAGCGCAGAGTTTAGAAGAAATTATTACTCGTGTTGAAGCAATGAAAACGGCAGAGTTTCGAATTGCTTTTGACCCAACCTTGGTTAGGGGCATGTCTTATTATACAGGAACGATTTTTGAAATAGCCATGGATGAATTTGGTGGTAGTGTTGGCGGTGGTGGTCGTTATGATGAAATGATTGGTAAGTTTACCGACAATGATGTTCCTGCTTGCGGATTCTCGATTGGTTTTGAGCGGATTATTCTATTGTTGATGGAACGTGGTTATCAAATCCCTGACCAACGACAAAGGTTAGTATTCTTAATCGAAAAAGATATGCCAGATGAGCGATTAATTAAGGTGCTTGAGGAAGCAAAAGCAAAGCGAGACAATGGAATGGAAGTTAGCATCGTGGTAATGAAGAAGAATAAGAAGTTCCAGAAAGAACAATTAATAGCCGAGGGATACGAAATTAAAGAATTCTATATTTAATAAGATACCCATGTTGAAATCTTTTGATACCATAATCTTAATAAAGATAATATCAAACATATAGTGGAGGAGATGTAATGGCAGAATCAATGCAAGGACTAAAAAGAACTCATAGATGTGCAGAAGTGACTAAAGCGGATATTGGCAAGCAAGTAACCTTGATGGGTTGGGTTCAAAAGGGGCGCAATAAAGGTGGTATCGTATTTGTTGATATGCGTGACCGTTCTGGGATTATGCAATTGATATTCGAAAATGATACTATTGACGCGGCTGGCTTTGAACAAGCGGGACATCTACGCAGTGAGTTTGTAATCGCAGTAACTGGTATCGTTGAAGCGCGCTCAGGTGCTGTCAATGAGAATCTTGCAACTGGTGAGATTGAGATACGAGTGAATTACTTGCGTGTGCTTTCTGAAGCGGAGACGCCACCATTTCCGATTGAGGAAGATAGTAAGACCAAGGAAGACTTGCGTCTTAAATATCGCTACCTAGACCTTCGGAGAGCGGACTTGCAAAGGAATTTAATCCTGCGTTCGCAGGTTACGACCTTGACGCGCCAATTCTTAGCTGATGAGGGCTTTTTGGAGATTGAGACACCAATTCTTAATCGTAGTACACCAGAGGGTGCACGTGATTACTTGGTACCAAGTCGTGTTCATCCAGGGAATTTCTACGCGTTGCCACAATCACCACAGTTATTTAAACAGTTATTGATGTGTTCTGGTTATGACCGTTATATGCAGATTGCCAAATGTTTTCGTGATGAGGATTTACGGGCAGACCGGCAACCAGAATTTACGCAGATTGACCTTGAAATGTCATTTGTTGATGTTGATGAGGTTATTGATGTTAATGAGCGACTATTGGCTAGTCTTTTTAAAGCAGTAATGAATGTTGAAGTGGCTTTGCCAATTAGACGAATGACTTGGCATGAAGCGATGAATCGCTTCGGTTCAGACAAGCCGGATTTACGTTTTGGGATGGAACTTAATGATGTTTCAGAAGTGGTTAAGAGTTGTGAGTTCATAGTCTTTAAAGGTGCGCTTGACAATGGCGGCAGTGTTCGCGGAATTAACGCGAAAGGACAAGGTGCGATGCCTCGAAAGAAGATTGATAAGCTTGTTGATTTCGCCAAAGATTATGGTGCTAAAGGTTTAGCTTATGTCGCGATTAATGAAGATGGTAGCTTTAAGTCTTCGTTTGGTAAATTCATGACAGATGTTGAGATGACTGCCTTAGTTGAAGCGATGGCAGGAGAAGCAGGCGACCTTTTATTATTTGCTGCCGATAAAAATAAAATAGTGTGGGATGTTCTCGGCGCCTTGCGTTTAGAGTTAGCAAGACAGATGGAGATTCTAGATAAGGATGAGTATAACTTTGTTTGGATTACGGAATTTCCGTTGTTGGAATGGAATGAAGAGCATAATCGTTTTACTGCGATGCATCATCCGTTTACGATGCCGATGGATGAGGACATGGACTTGCTTAATGATAAACCTGGTGAAGTTAGAGCGAAAGCTTATGATATCGTCTTAAATGGGACAGAGCTTGGTGGTGGTAGTGTTAGAATTCACCAAAATGATGTTCAAGAGAAGATGTTCGAGACATTAGGATTTACTAAGGAAGATGCCTATGAGCAATTTGGTTTCTTGTTAGATGCCTTTAAATATGGTGTACCACCACATGCTGGCTTAGCATTTGGGCTTGACCGATTAATTATGTTAATGGTTCAAATGGATAGTATTCGAGACGTGATTGCCTTCCCTAAGGTAAAGGATGCTTCTTGTGTGATGTCTAAAGCGCCAAATAAGGTAGATGATAAGCAGTTAGAAGAGTTAGCATTGGCGATTAAGATGCCTAGTAAGACCGAATAATTACTAAAGGCTTTAAAAGATAATAGTAACTAAGGATTACCAGTTAAAGAGTTGAATAACATTGCAACCATACTCGATGCGTCGCGTTCTTGCAATGTTATTTAACTCTTTTTTTAAATGCGTTTAGTTAATTGATTAATAAGTTTAGTCTGGTTAATTGATTAAAGATTACGAAAACAGTAATCAAGAATATCCTTGCGTGTAATAATACCAATAAATTTCCCTTTGTCATCAACAACGGGAATAAAGTTTTGGCCCATTGCGGTCAAGAACAAATCCTCGATATTACAATTAATATCAACAGGGTTATTATGCCAGCGGCGCGGAACTTGTTTAATCGGAAAGTCCTCAGCGGCTTGCAAGTTCAAGGAATATTTATCTTTCAGAAGGCGGAGAATATCCCCTTCTGTAATGGTTCCGACATAAGCTCCAGCTCTGGTTAAGACGGGGATGGCGGTATATTTGTGGTGTTCCATCTTCTCCACGGTTTGACGCAAAGAGAAGTCGTCGTAAATAAATTCGACAGTATCCTTGGGTGTTAGAAAAAATAAAATATTCATATAATCTCAAACCTCCTTAAATTATCGGTGTCAAAAATTTGATATTGATATCTTATATGTATAACTATAGTATACCAAAATTGTATTAAATTGTAAAAAAGCATGTAAAATTTATCTAATTTTTATAATTTGCCAGCGGTTTATGATATAATATTAAAGGTAGTAAAGGCAAAGGGGGAAGGACGATGACACCTAAACAAAAAAGTTACGAAAACACAGCTAAGGCAATAATTAAGAAGTTAGAACAACGAGGGATGGAAGGCTATTATCTACCAGATGGTAAGAGTGCGAGAGATAAAGTGCTAGAGATGATGTCAGAAGGTAGCTCAGTTACTTGGGGCGGCTCGGAAACGATGGTTGATATAGGCGTCATAGAGGCGGTGAAAGCTGGTGACTATGATGCGATTGATAGGTGGACTAAGACTAATACCGATGAAGAAGCTAGAAGCTTAAAAGCCCAGATTTATAATGCTGACTATTTCTTAATGAGTACTAATGCTATTACCCTTGATGGTGAATTGGTTAATGTAGATGGCAATGGTAATCGCGTTGCTTGTTTGATAAATGGCCCCAAATATGTTATTATCGTTGCGGGCATGAACAAAGTAGTGACTGATGTAGAGGAAGGTATCAATAGAAGTCACCTAGAAGCAGCACCACCGAATGCAGTGCGGATTGGCATTGGTACACCTTGTGAAGTTACGGGCGTCTGTTCGAAATGCAAGGGCAATAGTTCGATGTGCTGTCATACCGTAATCACGCGTTCGTCACGCCACCAAGGAAGAATCAAAGTAATATTAGTAGGAGAGGAACTGGGATACTAAGCACAGGTGAATATAAAATGAGAAAAATAATTGATTTAATCGCAGCAGAAATGACCGAAGCATTTGTAAAGGCAGGATATGATGCCAAGTACGCTAAAGTTACATTATCGAATCGCCCTGATTTGTGCGAGTATCAATGCAATGGAGCGATGGCAGCCGCCAAAGAATACAAGAAAGCCCCTTTTGTGATAGCCAATGAAGTGGTAGCAATGATGGCTGATAATAAGGTGCTATCAATGATTGAGGTGGTGAATCCTGGCTTTATCAATATTAAAGTAGAAAGTAAATTTCTATGCCAATATCTAAATGATATGAGAGCTGATGAAGCTCTTTCAGTTGAGAAAACAAAGAACCCACAGACAATCATGATTGACTATGGCGGACCTAATGTGGCTAAACCGCTTCATATTGGACATCTACGTTCAGCAATCATTGGTGAAAGCATTAAACGGATGGGACGCTTTGTTGGGCATCAAATGATTGGTGATATTCATTTGGGCGACTGGGGTCTACAGATGGGACTGATAATTACAGAATTACGTAAGCGTCAGCCAGAGCTTGTCTACTTTAGTGATGAAGAAGTAACGAGATATCCCGATGCGGCACCATTTACCATTAGTGAATTAGAAGAGATTTATCCTTATGCCAGTGGATGTGCCAAGGAGGATGCCAAGTATCGTGACGAAGCGATGGAAGCGACCAAGCTTTTACAACAAGGACATCCCGGATATCGGGCACTATGGCATCATATAATGAATGTTTCCAAAGCCGATTTGGAGAAGAATTACGAGAAGCTTAAAGTTGAATTCGACCTCTGGAAAGGCGAAGCCGACGTGCAAAAGTATATCCCTGAGATGATTACGAAGATGAAAGCTGATGGTCATGCATATCTTGACCAAGGTGCCTTAGTAGTTGATATCAAAGCTGATGATGATACCAAAGAATTGCCACCATGCATGTTATTAAAATCAGACGGAGCATCACTTTATACGACAACTGACCTAGCGACAATTGTTGAGCGAGTGGAATTATTTAAGCCAGATGAGATTATTTATGTAGTTGATAAGCGTCAAGGTCTTCACTTTGAACAAGTTTTCCGTTGTGCAAAGAAGACTGGGTTAATGGATAAAGGAACCAAGCTGTTTTTCCTTGGTTTCGGGACAATGAATGGCAAGGACGGTAAGCCCTTTAAGACTCGTGACGGCGGCATCATGCGTTTAGAATACCTATTAGATGATATTAGCAACGAGATGTATGCGAAGATAATCGCGAATCGTAACGTCAAAGACAAAGAAGCTAAAGAGATAGCCGAAGTTGTTGGGCTAGCTGCTGTTAAATATGGGGATTTATCTAATCAAGCGGCCAAAGACTACATCTTTGATGCGGAACGCTTTACTTCCTTTGAAGGTGATACGGGTCCATATATTTTATACACCATAGTGCGAATCAAATCGATTTTAAACAAATACGCTAACGAGCAAGTCGTGATGGATACTGATATCAAACCAGCGAAAAGCGAAAGCGAGAAGACATTGATGCTGGAAGTGGCACGCTTTAATGCTGTTATTGAGGATGCATTTAATGAGAAAGCGCCACATAAGATATGTTCATACATCTATGATTTATCTAATGCTTTTAACCGTTTCTATCATGAGACGAAGATTCTATCAGAAGTAGATGAAGAACAGAAAGCATCGTGGATTAAGCTATTAGGATTAGTGAAAGACCTTCTAGAGACAGCAATTGACTTGTTAGGATTTTCGGCACCAGAACAAATGTAAAAAGGTAAAAATAAAAACAGGAGTCATCTTTTGGAAGTAATAAAAGGATGGCTCCTTTTGTATGTGAAAAACTCCGGTTTTTGGTTTGAAATACAAGTAGATTTTAGTTATTATTACTGAAATGAATAGGAAATATTAGTGTGAGGTGGGGGAAAACTATAATTTAAAGTGGACTTTTTTACCACTGTATGATAATATGTGGTAATAAAGGTATTAAAAATCGGGTAGTTTCGATTTATTTTAATGTCGATAGAAACAAGAGGGAGGCAAGCTGTATAGAAGAAATAAGAGAACTAAGCAATCATCAAGAACGACCAAACAAACCACAACCAGCGACGACTTTACTACAAGATATTGTTTACTTACTTCTAAAGATAGCAGCAATAGCAGCAGCAGTAGTTTTGCTTTTTACATTTATCTTTGGTGTTATGCGAGTAACTGATATTGCAATGAAGCCCGCGGTGCAAGATGGTGATTTGGTCATTTTTTACCGCCTAGATAAAGAATATGTAGCGTCTGACCCAGTAGTGTTAAGCTATGAAGGTGAGAAGCAGATACGGCGTGTCATAGCGGTTGCGGGAGATACAGTAGATATCACGGAAGGTGGGCTCATAATCAATGGTTCATTAGTGCAGGAGTTAGATATAAGAGAAGAGACTTTGCGCTTTGAAGATGGGATTTCATTTCCGATAACTATAGAAGAAGGTCAGGTGTTTGTGCTCGGTGACAAGCGGAATGATTCCGTAGATAGTCGTTTGTACGGAGCAGTTGATATCAATGATACGTTGGGGAAAGTAATGACTATCCTTAGACGAAGAAATATATAAAGACGATATGAGAGAGAATCTCAGGAGGAGAAAAGATGAGTAAATTAATTAAGAAAATTATGACAGGTGCATTAGCACTGGCAATGGTAATGGGTACAGTATTATCTGTAGCGGCGACGGCACCGACGCCAGCCCCATTGACAACACCAGGATTGGTAGCAGACAGCAAGGGAATGATATCTAAAATATTAAGAAAAGCACCTGGTGTGAATACAACAGAAGATTTTTTATTTGAGGTTACTAGAGTGGGTCTTGCGGGAGCAGATGGAAAGATAGTTACAGGTAGTGCGGGGGATATACCCAATATAGGAACTGTCACCATGCCTAATTCACTATTTACAGGTTTCTTGCCATCTAGCACTGTTTTGGGCATGGAAGAGAAATTTGCACAAGTGGATTTATTAGATGGGATAACCTTCCCTCATGCAGGAGTATATGTTTATACGGTGGCGGAATATGATAACAGTCTAGCGGTTCCTCAGATGTCGTATTCTAAAGCACAGTACCAGATGGTAGTCTATGTTGAGAATGATATGGTGGGAGCTACTACAGAAATAGATGATCCTAATACACCAAAAGTAACTAATGTTGGTTTCAGAAAAATAGTTGATGAAGCTGGTAATGCAGTAGCTGAAGTTACTGGAGGTACTGATGATATGCCGATTATGGCTGCTGGAACTATGTTTACTAAAACAGATCCAATCTTTGTAAATGAGTACCGACCACTAGCTGATTTTGAAATTGCAAAAATAGTAGCTGGAGAATTTGGGAATACAGATCAGACATTCGAGTTTACACTTGACATTACGAGACCAGCAACGGAAGGATTAGCGACAGAAGGAAGCGCTCAAGTATATACTGGTCGTAAAATATCAGCAACAGGAACAGTGACACCAGTAACAGTTACATTTCCAGCGACTGTTCGTAATACGACACAGACATTTGAGTTAAAGCATAACGAAAAGATAATATTTGACTCACCAGATAATACGATTACAACACCAGGGGGAGTTACCGGTGAAGGTCTTCCAGCGGGTTCGACATATAAGCTGACAGAAACAGGGGTTGCAGGTTACACTACTGTAACAGCGTTAGTTTGGGATAATATAGGAGAAGGTACAGGCGTTACAGCAACACCATCAGGTAGTGTTACCACAGGATGGCTATTGCCAGCTTCAAATTCATACACTTTAGGTGAGGCTGTTAATAGAACTGTGTGGACTAATACATATCGTGTAATTACACCAACGGGTATCTTATTAAACAACCTACCATTTATCCTTATGATCATGGTATCAGTTGGCGGATTTACTCTTTACATTGCTAGTAAGAGAAGAAAGGCAATGAAATAAAACAAAATGAAGCCGTATGACAAAGTCGGTAAAATAGTTGTTAAAATGTTGAATAGCACCGTGAATTTTGCGGTGCTTATTCTTCTTCTATTATTACTTTTTTTAGGTGTATATTCGTTATGGGATTCTAAACAGGTCTACCAAGTGGCACAGACTAATCAATATGATATGTACAAGCCAACTAGCGAAGAGGTAGAATCATTTGCGGATTTACAAGCGATTAATAGTGAAGTTATTGCCTGGTTAACTATTTATGGCACTAACGTAGATTATCCAATAGCGCAGGCATCGAATAACAGTAAGTATGTTAATACTAATATTAAGAATGAATATTCATTATCGGGAGCGTTATTCTTAGATTGTGACAATAGCTCGGAATTCTCGGATTTTAATAGTATTATTTATGGGCATCATATGGATAAGGACGTAATGTTTGGTGGACTTGAATATTTCGGTGATAAGGAATATTTTGATGCGCGACGTTATGGTAGCTTGTTCTATAGTGGTAGAGCGTATGGAATAGAATTTTTTGCATTTATGGAAGTAGATGCTTATGATTATACCGTTTACAATGTTAATGTCACGGCAGTCGATGGTCAGCAGTTTATTGGTAACCTTTTAAGTAAGTCAAAGCACATCAGAGATATTGGACTTAATACTAGTGACAGAATTTTGCTGTTAAGCACCTGTACTTCTGACAGTACGAATGGTCGCCATATTTTAGCTGGACGAATTACGGATGAGACCTTTGCCGATATCTTCTATGAGGATGAAGTGATAAGTGCTTCACCATATCGAGTTGATAGTTCGGCGGGAATCAAAGGGATGATAGAGCGAATGCCACGCTTTGCTTGGGTCTTGCTGGTGATAGTAGTAGGGCTTTTGGTATATATTATTTGTGATAGGTTATACAAGCGATTGCGACAAAAAAGAAATAAAAAAAGAGAGCGAGAAAATGAGCGAAAAACAGATGAAAAAGAAAATTAAAATGATCATTTGGATGTGTCTGATCCTATTTTCTTTCATAACTGAAAAAACAGTTTATGCCCATGCAGGGACGAGCGCTACGATTAGTGTCATATTTGATCAGCAATTTGTTGATGAAGATAATGTGATAGTTGCAGGTGCCGATAAAGAATTAGTCTATGAGATTGTTGCCAAGGTACCAGGTAGCCCAATGCCAGTCGGCAGTGTTGGCGATGTCTTTGAAATAACCTTAAAGGGTAATGTGGGTACGAGTGTTGATATTTTGTTTAGTCAATCGGGAGTCTTTGAGTATACTTTGAGAGCTTCTGATAAGAACGACTTAACCGGACTTAAAGCCAATGATGAGGTATACTATATTACCATTAACGCGCGTAGTACAATGGCAGGGGATTTACAACCGCTAACCGTGGTTAAGAATGAAGATGGCGAAAAGGTTGTCGACCCACCATTTGAATACACAATCGTAGATGGTTCGACGAGTGGACCAGGAACGATACCATCAGGTACGACACCACCAGGCGGTGGCGGTGGTGAAGTCGGCGGTACAGGTTCAGGCGGGGTTGGTGGTGCTGGGTCTGCGAATCCAGACGGAAGTGGTGGAGTCGGTGGTGCTGGTACTCCAGAGAGACCAAATAGAACTGGCATAATTGGTAGTCTTACTCGACCAGGTGAGTTAAGTCATGGTAGTAGTGGTGCCAAGACAGGCGATGATAGTCTAACGACAACATGGATGATTACCAGTGGTGTAGCACTAGTATTAATTATCTTACTAATCGGCAAGAAGCGTAAGCGAATTAAATGAAGCCTTGGTATTAGTACTAGCATTTTCAAAGACTAAGGTTGCATCAGTAATATCTTTGTTGACTACGAAAGCAAGTTGACCATTAGATGTTTCGTCAGTGAAAGCGATGTCGGCAGGTATCAAGCCATCGAAGAACAAAGGTGTACTTACGATATCATTAGCTATTAACTTAAAGCTCATGTCATCAAATAAAAGCGGTTCGGTTGATGAAATATTCACGAAAGCATAATCTACGATAACGGCTTTATGGTTGTTGGGGATATCGGCTAAGCTTGAGTCGGTGGCAGTCTCTACAGACTTAATAGTAAGGGCAAAGAAATTATTGCCTGACGCATCAGTGAAAGTAACTGGGGTACCAATTGGGAAGTCATTTATCTGTGCAAGATTAGGGAGGGTATCATCAGTGATGCCTTCCCCTTTAATTTCCTCAAGTGGTGTCTGCATGTTCTCTTCATCAATAAAAGGCGTAGTATCTTTGGTTGCCACTTCATCGTCAAGTGAGATGCCCTCGGTTGGGGTCGGGGTGATTATTGCGCTGGGTTGCTTCTTTGTTGTTTGACATCCAGTTAGCGAAAGCATGCTGATGCCAATTAGTATTAGTGATAATTTGTATAAGTTGTTTTTCATAATGAAACCTCCTTGATATTATTTAGTTTATCAAATATGGATGAAGACTACAATGCTAGTAAATGAATTTGGAAAATTTGGAAAAATTTGTGGCTATTATCTTGACAGACAAGATGGCACGTGATAAAGTGATATGGTATGAAAATAAAGAAGAGTATCCGCTCTCACCTTAGCACAAGATAAGTGACTAAGTGTTAATATTAGATTAAGAACGACCGCAAGGTTTTGTTGTTATAATGATATTAAGTGGATAGTCTGGGCTATCTGCTCTTTTTATTTATTAGGAAAATACATCCTAACAAATAAGAATATTCCGCAGGCTGGGTACTTGTTTAACTTAACTAAACTGCAAGAATAACCATGGTAGCAGAAAGTAGTACAAGGGTTATTGTAATAATGTAATCGTAGTAAAGTAATGCAACATTATATGGAGGACAAAGCTATTAGTGATTTAATGATTAACGAGCAAATTCGTGATCGAGAGATTCGATTAGTTGGCGAAAATGGCGAACAATTAGGCGTTATGTCTACAAGAGAAGCATATGCGAAGGCTATAGAAGCAGGTCTTGATTTGGTTAAGATTGCACCAACAGCAAAGCCACCAGTATGCAAGATTATCGACTATGGAAAGTATAAGTATGAACTGACCAGAAAAGAAAAAGAAGCAAGAAAGAAACAAAAGACTGTCGATGTAAAAGAAGTTAGAATGTCTCCAAATATTGATACCAACGATTTGAATACGAAGATGAATGCGGCGAGGAAATTCCTTCTTAAGGGCGATAAGGTTAAAGTCACTTTACGTTTCCGCGGAAGAGAATTAGCACATATGCATGCGAGCCGACACATTTTAGTGGAATTTGCTGAGAAGATGGAAGATATCGCAGTCATCGAAAAGGCACCTAAAGTTGAAGGTAGAAGCATGACTATGTTTTTAGTGGGTAAACGCTAAGAACAACAAACATATAACACTAAGGAGGAACACGTTAAAATGCCTAAAATTAAAACAAACAAATCAGCAGCGAAACGCTTCAAAAAAACAGGAACAGGTAAGTTAGTTAGAAATAAAGCTTATAAAAGCCATATTTTGACCAAAAAGTCTCAGAAGAGAAAGAGAAATCTGAGAAAATCGACTGTAACTGATGAATCAAATGTAAAGAACATGAAGAAGATCTTACCATACTTGTAGGATAAAAGTCGAAGGAGGAACAAACAATGGCAAGAATTAAAGGCGGAGTAAACGCTAAGAAAAAACATAATAGAATTTTAAAGCTAGCTAAGGGTTACAGAGGCGCTAGATCTAAACAATATAGAGTTGCAAAACAATCAGTAATGCGTGCGTTGACAAGTTCTTACGCAGGTAGAAAACAAAGAAAACGTCAATTCAGACAACTATGGATTGCCCGTATCAATGCAGCAGCTAGACTAAACGGATTATCATATAGTAAGTTCATGTATGGACTAAAGTTAGCAGAGATTGAGCTAAACAGAAAAGTATTAGCAGAGATGGCAGTTAACGATGCTAAAGGATTTGCGGACCTTGCTGAAATAGCGAAAAGCAAAATTGCATAAATAAGACTAATTGCGGAGTGGAAAACACTCCGTTTTTTGCTTTATAGGAAAGCTATCCTTTTGTTCTTTTGAAAGGAATAGAAATAATAATATTCTACCAAAAAAATGTGTAATTGTGTAACATTGTAACTTTACGCTCAAGATTTTATTGTGTATAATTACATTATTAACAATTAGGAGGGACATTACCATGATTATTATTGGCGAAAAGATAAATGGTTCCATTCCATCTATGGCGACAGCTATTGCAGAACGGAATGAAGAACACATTAAAGACATTGCCAAGAAACAAGCGGAGGCAGGCGCTACATTTATTGATGTATGTGCATCTGTTAGTGAAGATGTTGAAGTAGAAACTCTAAAATGGATGATTGATTTAGTACAAAGTGTAACCGATCTTCCAATTTCAGTTGATAGTCCAAGTGAAAGCGTACTTAAAGAAGCATATACGTTTTGTAATAAACCAGGTCTTATTAACTCAGTATCAATGGAAGGTAATAAGGCTGATATAATATTCCCGATTTTAGCTGAGAATGATGGTTGGGAAGTAGTAGCATTACTTTGTGATGATACAGGGATTCCACAGACAGCAGAACATCGTCTAAGAGTTTTTGGTAATTTGATGGCTAAAGCCAAAGAATATAACATTGACCCAAGTCGTATCCACATTGACCCACTAGTAGAGATGCTATGTACATCAGAAGAGGGGATTGCGGTTAACGAAGAGGTTATTAGCACCATTCGCAAGGAATATCCAACGATTCATATTACTGCAGCGATTAGTAATATTTCCTTTAACCTACCAGTGCGTAAGTTAGTTAACTTAGGATTTACGGTATTAGCGATGAAAGCAGGATTGGATAGTGCAATTCTTGACCCACTAAATAGAGATATGATGGGGCTTATCTATGCAACAGAAGCTCTTCTAGGTCTTGATGATTACTGTATGGATTACATCGGTGCTTATCGTGAAGGACTTATTGGACCGATCAAAGAGTAAGTTTTGAGGAAAACTTATTTTTAGATATAGACAAAGAAATTAAACAAAGAAGCGGAGGAATTAATTATGGCACCACAAATTCAAGAGGTAGCAGATTTAGTAGCAAAAGGAAAAGCAAAATTAGTAGGACCAGCAGTTCAAGCAGCAGTAGATGCAGGCTGTGATCCAACAGAGATTCTTAATGGCGGAATGATTGACGCGATGGCAGTTGTTGGTGAGAAGTTCAAGAATAACGAAATTTTCGTACCAGAGATGCTTGTAGCAGCACGTGCAATGAAGAAAGGTGTTGAAGTACTTAAACCACACTTATCTTCTGGAACTACTGGTGCACAAGGCAAATTAATCATCGCTACAGTAGCTGGTGACTTACATGATATCGGTAAGAACCTTGTTGCTATGATGATTGAAAGTGCTGGATTCGAAGTTATCGACCTTGGTGTAGATGTTCCAATCGAGAAGATTGTTGAAAGCTACAAAGCTAATCCAGACACCAAAATCGTTTGTCTATCAGCGTTATTGACAACAACAATGCCTTCACTAAAAGACACTGTTGCAGCTCTTAACGAAGCAGACTTTAGAAGCAACATCAAAGTTATGGTAGGTGGAGCACCTATTACTCAAGAATTTGCTGACGAAATCGGAGCTGACGGATATTCAGAAGATGCAGCTAGTGCGGCTACATTAGCTAAAAGCTTGGTTAAATAATAAGCGAAAGACAAAGACTCTTGATTAAGAGTTAAAGTAAATATCTTAGGCACGAGGAACGAAAGTTTCTCGTGCCTTGATTGTCAGAAAATATAATTGGACTACTTATATAAATGCTATGGGGACATGAAATCATTGGCTTATAGCAAGATTTTGTCCTTGAAATTACGCTAATATATGGAAGAATTGAAAATAGTCACATAAATATATAACAAAATCCCTTGACTAAAGTTATAGTTATGTTAGAATTGGGGTAAGAAAAGAAAAACACCACAGTACGAAAGAGCTCTAAGGGCTCATATTTTTGTGCTGTAAAAACTACGTAGGAGGAAAGTCGCATGGCAGCAAAGTGGGTTTATTTATTTAAAGAAGGTAATGCGAGTATGAAGAATCTGTTAGGAGGAAAAGGTGCTAACTTATCAGAGATGACAGAGTTAGGATTACCAATTCCACAAGGCTTCACAGTATCAACAGAAGCGTGTACAGATTACTATGATAATGGCAAGAAAGTTACAGACGAAGTGCAAGGACAAATTTTCGAAGCACTTACAGAATTAGAGAAGATTGAAGGCAAGAAATTTGGGGATAATGAGGATCCATTATTGGTATCAGTACGTTCGGGTTCAAGAGCGTCTATGCCTGGAATGATGGATACTATCCTAAACTTAGGGTTGAATGATATTTCTGTTGAAGGATTTGCTAATAAAACTGGCAACCCTCGTTTTGCATATGATTCATACCGTCGTTTCATTCAGATGTTCTCAGATGTAGTTATGGAGATGAGCAAGACTGTTTTTGAAGGTATCTTAGATGGCGTTAAAGAAGAAAAAGGTGCTAAACTTGATACTGACTTAACAGCAGAAGACTTAAAAGAAGTTATTGCGATGTTTAAAGCAAACTACAAAGAAAAGATGGGTGAAGATTTCCCTCAAGATCCTAAAGTTCAATTAATGGAAGCAGTAAAAGCGGTATTTAGATCATGGGATAATCCGCGTGCGATTGTATACCGTCGTATGAATGATATTCCAGGTGACTGGGGAACAGCGGTAAACGTTCAAGCGATGGTATTTGGTAATATGGGTGATACATCAGGTACAGGTGTTGCCTTTACTAGAGACCCATCTACTGGTGATAATAGTATTTATGGTGAATACCTAATTAATGCACAAGGTGAAGACGTTGTTGCTGGTATTAGAACACCACTACCAATCGCACATCTAGAACAAGATATGCCAGAGGTTTACAAGGAATTTATGACAATTGCTCATAAGCTTGAAGACCACTATCGTGATATGCAAGATATGGAGTTTACAATTCAACAAGGTAAGCTATACTTCCTTCAAACACGTAGCGGTAAGAGAACTGCTCCAGCAGCTCTTCAAATCGCTTGTGATTTAGTAGATGAAGGTAAGATTACCGAGAACGAAGCAGTTCTTCGTATTGAAGCTAAATCTTTAGACCAATTATTACATCCAATGTTTGATGTTGATGCATTAGCGGCAGGTGAAGTTATCGGTTCAGCGCTTCCAGCATCACCAGGAGCGGCAGCAGGTAGAGTTTACTTCACTGCTGATGAAGCTAAAGAAGCTGAAGCAAGAGGTGAAAGAGTTATCTTAGTTCGTCTAGAGACATCACCAGAAGATATCGAAGGAATGCATGCAGCACAAGGTATCCTAACCGTACGTGGTGGTATGACTTCTCATGCAGCAGTAGTTGCACGTGGAATGGGTACGGCTTGTGTATCTGGTTGTGGTGAGATTAAGATTAATGAAGAAGCGAAACACTTCGATCTTGCTGGTAAGCACATTGTTGAAGGTGATTACATTTCACTTGATGGTTCAACAGGTAAGATTTACTATGGTGATATCAAGACAGTAGAAGCATCTATCGGTGGTAACTTCGAGAGAATTATGAACTGGGCTGATAAAGCTAGAGTATTAAAAGTTAGAACTAATGCAGATACACCAGCAGATACTAAGAAAGCAGTTGAACTTGGTGCTGAAGGTATCGGACTTTGCCGTACAGAGCATATGTTCTTTGAAGGTGATAGAATCGCGAAGATGAGAAAGATGATTCTTTCTGATAGCGTAGATGCAAGAGAAGATGCACTTAACGAACTACTACCATTCCAAAAGAGTGACTTCAAGGCAATGTACGAAGTGCTTGAAGGCAAACCGATGACAGTTCGTTACTTAGACCCACCACTACATGAGTTCTTACCAACTGATGAAGCTGATATCAAAGACTTAGCAGCAGATATGGGAATTTCAGTAGAAGCAATCAAAGCAAAATGCGCTGATCTTCACGAATTTAACCCAATGATGGGACATAGAGGTTGTCGTCTAGCAGTAACATATCCAGAGATTGCTAGAATGCAAACAAGAGCGGTTATAGAAGCAGCAATCGAAGTGAAGAACGAAAAAGGATTTGACGTTGTTCCAGAGATTATGATTCCACTTGTTGGCGAAAAGAAAGAACTTAAATTCGTTAAAGACATTGTTGTTGAAGTTGCAGAACAAGTTAAAAAAGAAAAAGGTTCAGATATTCAATATCACATTGGAACGATGATTGAGATTCCAAGAGCAGCATTGCTTGCTGATGAGATTGCTGAGGAAGCAGAATTCTTCTCATTCGGAACTAATGACTTAACTCAAATGACATTTGGTTTCTCACGTGATGATGCAGGTAAGTTCCTAGATTCTTACTACAAAGCCAAAATCTTTGAATCAGACCCATTTGCAAGACTTGATCAAAATGGTGTTGGTAAATTAGTAGAGATGGCAGTTAACAAAGGTCGCGAAGGTCGTCCAGACATCAAGCTTGGTATCTGTGGTGAGCACGGTGGTGATCCAAGTTCAGTAGAATTCTGTCATAACATTGGACTTGCATATGTATCTTGTAGTCCATTTAGAGTGCCAATCGCAAGACTTTCAGCAGCGCAGGCAGCATTATCAAACAAATAGTTACAAAAACAACAAGAATCTATATATGATACTTAAGAGGGAGGCTGAGAGGCTTCCCTTTTTTGCTTTATAGGAAAGTTCGCCTATAAAGCAAAAACGCTCCGCGGGATGCGCACTCGCTTAACTGGAAAAACGCTCGGCGCGGCGAGTCTGCAAGCAGACTCTTTGTT